>Ga0268250_10000023_pt1 | contig 113258 bp, 111 predicted proteins | sample AgamicAsSfe_FD_200448 | JGI IMG/M metagenome (GOLD analysis project Ga0268250, IMG submission 200448) | Agave microbial communities from Guanajuato, Mexico - As.Sf.e (v2) (version 2) | ecosystem: Host-associated > Plants > Phyllosphere > Phylloplane/Leaf | place: Guanajuato, Mexico...
GCTCACCCGCGGGCTTGAAAACCCAGAGGGCTAACGGGCTGTGGCATCAGGTGAAACTCAGTGACAGTTTACCCGTCTGTAGACGGGTAACTGAAGTGACTTTAAACATACAAGGGCATCAGGCCGCTCGATCAGAACATCACCTGCCCACCGGTCACGTTAATCGACTGCCCGGTGCAGTACGAGGCTTTCGGGCTGGCGTAAAACAGCAGCATATTCAGCACGTCCTGATAATCGCACCCGCGCTTCAGCGGCACTTTATCGATGTAGTACTGCTCCACTTCCTCAGCTTTGATGCCGAGCTTGGTGGCATACTGCGGCAGCAGGGACTGGAACATCGGCGATTTCAGCAGGTTCCCCAGCATCAGCGAGTGAACGGTAATGCCATACTCGGCCAAATCCAGCGCCAGAGACTGCGTCAGCCCCACGCCGCCAAACTTCGCCGCGCTGTAGCCGGAGTTGTGCTTGCTGCCCACTTTCCCGGATTTGGAGTTGATCTGAATGATGCGCCCCTGAATGCCGTCGCGGATCATCAGACGGGAAAACTCGCGGGCGCAGAGGAAATAGCCCACCAGATTCACCTGCAGCGAACGGTCAAAATCCCCCAGTTCGAAATCGCTGATAAAGGCCGCTTTCGCAATCCCCGCGCTGTAGACCAGCAGGTCGGTGCGCCCAAAAATCTCGTCCACGCCGCGGGCCAGCGCCATCACGCTCTGCTCGCTGGTGGCGTCGGCACCAAAGCCGTATGCCACCCCTTCGCCAAATTCGGTGTTGATGGCGTCCGCCACGCGGGCGGCTTTTTCACTCTGAATGTCCACTACCGCCACGCGGTAACCCTCTGCGGCAAGCCCACGGCAGAGGAACTCGCCTAAGGTTTGTCCTCCACCAATGACAACGGCAACCTGACTCATGTGATTCTCCTTAATTACGCAACAAATTTTAACGTGCAGCCTGGGGTGACAGCCTGCGGAACCGGGCCCGCTACGTGCACCGTGCCGGGATACTCGGCCTGCGGCTGGCCGTCGAAACGCAGGGTGATGTGGCCCAGCTCGCGCAGGTTTTGCTCGGCCACGTCGCCGACGGCGGTCACGGCATAGCGCGCCTCACCCAGCTCCAGCTGGCTTCCTGCCTTCAGCTCGCCCTTCAGCTCGCCGTGGCAGTGGATAAAGCAAAACTCTTCGATATCCGCAGGCGCGCCTTCGCGGAAGGTGATTAGCATCTGGTCGCTCAGCGCGTCCGCTGCGCTCTGGCCGATGCGGGTAATGGTGGTCTGGTAAATGACGGTCATCGCAGGAACCTCTTATTGATAAATAAAGCCGGAGACAAACCAGGCAATCAGCACCGTCGGCGCGCCCGTCAGGAAGCGGCTGACCAGCACGGACGGCACGCCCACGCGCACGGTGTCCTGGCGCGCTTCGGCCAGCGACAGCCCAACGGGGATGAAATCGCACGCCGCCTGGGCGTTAATGGCAAACAGGGCGGGCAGGGCGAGGTGCGGAGGGATGTTCCCCAGACCAATCTGTACGCCAATCAGCACGCCGATGACTTGGGCAATCACCGCGCCCGGGCCGAGGAACGGCGACAGTAGCGGGAAGGAGCAGATCAGTGCCAGCGTCACCAGCCCAAGCGGGTGGCTGGCGAGCGGGGCGAGGCCGTGGGCAATCCAGTCGCCCAGGCCGGACGCCATGATGATGCCGATAAGCGCCGAGACGAACGCCATAAACGGCAGAATCGTTTTCAGTACCGTGTCGATGGTGTCGCGCCCGGACTGGAACAGCACCGCCACGGCGGAGCCCATCCCCATCCCGACCTTTGCCAGCAGGCCGTCGCTCTGCTCGGTGATTTTCTTGCTGGTGTCGTACTCCCGCGGGGCCGCTTTTTGCGGCGCAGGACTGCCATTCACCACAGTGATGTTGTCCTCCTTTACGCCTGAGACATAAATGTCCTCAAGGATGTACTGTGCCAGCGGGCCGGATTTTCCGGTGGAGTGAATATTCACCGTCGGAATGCGGCGCTTCGGATAGATACCGCAGCGCAGCGTGCCGCCGCAGTCAATCACCGCCACGCCGATGTCCGCTTCCGGCGGTTCGCCTTCCTTGAAGCCGTCGACCGCTTCCCAGCCGGTCAGCTCGCGCAGCCTGTCGACGATTGCCGGGCGCGTCCCTGCGGTGATGTAGACGATCTTTTTGCCTTCGGTAGCGTCGAACTCCAGCGGGCCGCCCCAGCCGCCCGTACCTTTCTCAATGCGGATCCGGTTCATGCTGTGGCTCCTGAAAGATGGACCTTCTGTTCAAGCTGGATGCCCATTTTTTTCTCGAAAATGGCGGTGGTGAGGTCGGTCACCCAGCCGCGGAAGAAGTTGGTGACCAGGCCGACCAGCAGGTAGCTCACCGCCAGCGGGCCGAGCGGAAGGCCAAGGGTGGTGAGACCGCTGGCGATCCCGAGATAGACAAACAGCTCTCCGGGGTTAATGTGCGGGAACAGGCCGTTCATGGAATGGCAGCTGTAGGAGGCTGCGGCGTAGTAGCTCGGCTTGTACTTCTCTGGCATAAAGCGGCCGAGGCTCAAGGTCATTGGGTTGCAGAAAACAAAGGTACCGATAAACGGCAATACCAGGTAACGGGACAGCGGGTTACCGGCGCAGCGCTGGGCAAAGCGTTCGATGCGCTGCTGGCCGATAAAGTTGATCAGCGCGTTCATGATCACCAGCAGGCTGATCAGCAGAGGCAGGATCCCGGTCACCATGCCGGTGAACACTTCTCCGCCTTTCTGAAACAGCCCGATGAACCACTCGGCGCCGTGGGTGATGGTCTCTATCATTCTTCTCTCCTGTGGGGCTTTTTTGTTTTGTATTACTGTGGCTAATAATAATCACTTTGAAAGGTTTTAAAGTGTTAATTAGATCTCACAATGAAAGAAAAATGGATTATTTTGAAAGTTAATTGATGGGGTGAATGATTTTCGGTGGAAAAAAGCGCGGATTTGCGTGGGAGAGGTGCGTACCGCTTCCTTGAGGTGTTGCGGATGCTTTACCATACTGGGTTCTTATCGAACCCGTTAAATGGATGTCTCATGTTCAAGCGTCGTTATGCAGCGCTGTTGCCTGCGCTTATCCTGCTGTCTGCCTGTAGCAGCAAACCTAAGACCGAAGCCGTTCAGCAAACGGCGGGCGCGCCTTCCGGGGGATTCCTGCTGGAGCCGCAGCACAATATGATGCAGATGGGAGGCGACTTCGCGAATAATCCGGCGGCCGAGCAGTTCATCGATAAAATGGTGAGCAAACACGGTTTCGACCGCCAGCAGCTGCATGAAATTTTGTCTCAGGCCAAGCGTCTGGACTACGTGCTGCGCCTGATGGACAGGCAGGCACCGTCCGCCCAGGTGCCGAGCGGGCCAAATGGCGCATGGCTGCGCTACCGCAAACAGTTTATTACCCCGGACAACGTGCAAAACGGCGTGGTGTTCTGGAACCAGTATGAAGATGCGCTCAACCGCGCGTGGCAGGTCTACGGCGTGCCGCCGGAAATCATCGTCGGGATTATCGGCGTGGAGACCCGCTGGGGCCGCGTGATGGGCAAAACCCGCATCCTTGATGCGCTGGCGACGCTCTCCTTTAACTACCCGCGCCGCGCCGAATACTTCTCTTCCGAGCTGGAAACCTTCCTGCTGATGGCGCGCAACGAGCAGGACGATCCGCTCGATTTGAAAGGGTCGTTTGCCGGCGCGATGGGCTACGGCCAGTTTATGCCGTCCTCCTATAAGCAGTATGCCGTCGACTTTAACGGAGACGGCCACATTAACCTGTGGGATCCGGTGGATGCCATCGGCAGCGTGGCGAACTACTTCAAAGCGCACGGCTGGACGCCGGGCGGCCAGGTGGCCGTGCAGGCGAACGGCGAGGCGTTTGGTCTGGAAAATGGCTTTAAAACAAAATACAGCGTAGCGCAGCTAACGGCGGCAGGCTTAACGCCAACCCAGCCGCTGGGCAACGTTGACCAGGTGAGCCTGCTGCGTCTGGATGTGGGAACCGGGTACCAGTACTGGTACGGTATGCCGAACTTCTACACCATCACCCGCTATAACCACAGTACGCACTACGCGATGGCGGTGTGGCAGCTGGGGCTGGCGGTGTCTCAGGCGCGCGTTCCTGCGACGTCACCGTTTAGTCAGTAAGTCGCTTTATTCCCCCTCTCCCTGTGGGTTGAGGGATCCCCACAAAATAATGTTTGCATGGACTACCCCCTCTCCCTTGAGGGAGAGGGCTGGGGTGAGGGCAGCCGCGCGCACCTATTTCCTGCAGAAACATTTCGCCACACTCCCGTTTCAAACCCGCCGTTTACATCTCTGCCGCCTTTCATTATTGTTATGTTATAACATTTAATTGGGTGTCGAGATGTCAACCTCCCTTTTTTCTCTTTCTGCGCCTGTTCGGCTTTTGCTGGCGCTGGGACTTACTGTGTTGCTCGGCCTGGCCGTGCGCTGGGCGGTGGCGCTGCCATGATTGTGATGAACGAACTGGTTGCGGGCTATGACCGCCAGCCCGTCACGCGTCCGCTTTCGGGCGTGATTGAACGCGGCAGCATGACCGCCATTATCGGCGCCAACGGCTGCGGGAAATCCACGCTGCTGAAAACGCTCGCCGGATTTATTCCGCCCGTCAGCGGCAGATTTCGCTGGCAGGGTAGACGACCGGTAATCGGCTGGCTGGCACAGCGTCACGCGCTGGAGGCGCAGTTTCCGCTGACCGTGCAGGACGTAGTGAGCATGGGCTGCTGGCCCGGAATTTCGCTTTTTGCCGGTTTTCGTCGTGAAGCGCGCCTGCGCATTAGTGGCGCACTTGAGCGCGTGGGGCTGGAGTCAATGGCGTTATCCACTATTGATGAACTCTCCGGCGGCCAGTTTCAGCGCATGCTGTTTGCCCGCGTATTAGTGCAGCAGGCGCCGCTGGTAATGCTGGACGAGCCTTTTACCGGCGTTGATGAAGCAACCTGCAACGTGCTGATGGATCTGATGCTGGAGATGTATATGCAGGGGCAAACCCTGCTCGCGGTGCTGCACGACAGCGAGCGCGTGGCGCGCCATTTCCCGCAGACGCTGCGGCTGGATGCTGATATTCCCCAGTGGAAAACCGAGCGGGTGAGGGTGGCATGATCTGGCACACATTCTTCCAGCCGTTTATTGAGTTCGGCTTTATGCGTCGCGCGCTGGTGGTTTGCCTGGCGCTTTCTGTCAGTACCACCGCGCTCGGCGTGTTTCTTCAACTGCGTCGGATGAGCCTGATGGGCGATGCGCTTTCTCACGCCATTTTGCCCGGCGTCGCCGTGGGGTATTTGCTCAGCGGGATGTCACTAATGGCGATGACCGTCGGCGGGTTTATCGCCGGAATTGCCGTTGCGCTGGTGGCCGGGCTGGTCAGCCGCCGCACGCCGCTGAAAGAAGATGCCAGCTTTGCCGGATTTTACCTGGGTTCACTGGCGCTGGGCGTCACGCTCGTTTCGCTGCGCGGCTCGAATGTCGATCTGCTGCATCTGCTGTTTGGCTCCATCCTCGCCGTGGACAACGACGCAGCGCTGTTCGTCACGGGCGTTTGTATGTTCACCCTTATCACGCTGGCGCTGTTTTATCGCGGGCTGGTGACGGAGGCGTTTGATACCGCCTGGCTGCAGGTGAATACCCGCTGGCTGCCCGGGCTGTTGCACGGCCTGTTTCTGGCGCTGCTGGTGCTTAACCTGGTGGCCGGTTTTCAGGTGCTTGGCACGCTGATGGCCGTCGGGCTGATGATGCTCCCGGCGGTGGCGGCGCGCTGTTGGGTACGCACCTTACCCGGATTACTCCTGATGGCCGGTATCAGCGGTATTTTCTGCGCGTGGCTGGGGCTAAGCCTCTCCTGGGCGGCAAGTTTACCCGCAGGGCCGTCCATTGTGCTGACCGCCAGCGCGCTGTTCTTTATTTCCATTTTATTTGGCACGCAAAGCAGGCTTGCTGGCAGTCTGCGGGCGCTTTTTTAACGTAAGGGGAAACGATGAAACGTACAGGATTAATCATGGCGCTTGCGCTGGGGATGATGTCGCATAGCGTAATGGCGAAAACGCTGAATGTGGTCACCAGTTTTTCGATACTGGGGGATATCACGCAGGAGGTGGGGGGAGATCGCGTGAACGTGACGACGCTGGTCGGGCCGGACGGCGATCCGCATACCTTCGAACCGTCACCAAAAGACAGCGCGGCGCTGAGCAAGGCTGACGTAGTAGTGGTCAACGGCCTGGGGCTGGAAGGCTGGCTCGACCGTCTGGTTAAAGCCTCCGGGTTCAAAGGGCAGCTGGTTGTCGCCTCAACCGGAGTGAAAACCCACACGCTTGAGGAAGATGGAAAGACCGTGACCGATCCGCACGCCTGGAACAGCGCGGCGAACGGTGCGCTGTATGCACAAAATATTCTGAACGGGCTGGTGAAAGCCGATCCGGAAGGCAAAGCGGCGCTGGAGGCTTCAGGGAAGCCGTACATTGCGCAACTGACTCAGCTGGACGGCTGGGCTAAAACACGCTTTAGCCAGATCCCGCAGGAAAAGCGTAAAGTGCTGACCAGCCATGACGCGTTCGGCTATTTTGGCCGCGCTTACGGCGTAACCTTCATGGCACCTCAAGGACTCTCTTCCGAGAGCGAGGCCAGCGCGGCGCAGGTTGCGGAGATTATCAATCAGATTAAAGCCGACGGCGTGAAAACGTGGTTTATGGAAAACCAGCTCGATCCGCGTCTGGTGAAGCAGATTGCGTCGGCGACGGGCGCACAGCCGGGCGGCGAACTTTACCCGGAAGCGCTGTCGGCCAAGGGTGGGGTGGCAGACACCTACGTTAAGGCGTTTCGTCATAATGTCGATACGATTGCGAACAGCATGAAATAACATTTCTATAGCCGGTGCGCCCGCACCGGCTTTTTTCTGAAGCCCCCTCGTAAAACCTGAAGCGCATCCCCATATCTGACGAGAAAGTGCTATCTTGTGCTGCACGTTTTTCTCAAGCCTGGAGCAAGAATGACTGACCATGAATTGATGCAGCTTAGCGAGATCGTTGGCCTTGCACTGAAGCAGCGTGGCGCGACAATTACCACCGCAGAATCCTGCACCGGCGGCTGGGTGGCGAAAGCGATTACCGATATCGCCGGCAGTTCCGCCTGGTTTGAACGCGGCTTTGTGACCTACAGTAACGAAGCTAAGGCGCAGATGATTGGCGTGCGCGAAGCCACGCTGGAACAGCATGGCGCGGTCAGTGAACCGGTTGTCATTGAAATGGCCATTGGCGCGCTGAAAGAGGCGCGGGCAGATTACGCCGTTTCCATCAGCGGTATCGCGGGGCCCGACGGCGGCAGCGACGTGAAGCCTGTCGGCACCGTCTGGTTCGGGTTTGCCACGTCCAAAGGGGAAGGGATCACCCGCCGGGAGTGCTTCAGCGGCGATCGTGAAAGCGTGCGTCGTCAGGCAACCGTGTATGCGTTAAAAACGCTCTGGCAACAATTTCTACAAAACACTTGATACTGTATGACTATACAGTATAATTGCACCAACAGAACAGAAGTCCATGGTGAAGCGCAGTTGCTTCTCCCGGCATGACAGGAGTAATAATGGCTATCGACGAAAACAAACAGAAAGCGTTGGCGGCAGCACTGGGCCAGATCGAAAAGCAATTCGGTAAAGGCTCCATCATGCGCCTGGGTGAAGACCGTTCCATGGATGTGGAAACTATCTCCACCGGTTCGCTTTCTCTGGATATCGCACTGGGCGCGGGCGGTTTGCCGATGGGGCGTATCGTAGAAATCTACGGTCCGGAATCCTCAGGTAAAACGACTCTGACCCTGCAGGTTGTTGCAGCGGCGCAGCGTGAAGGTAAAACCTGTGCGTTTATCGATGCCGAGCACGCGCTGGACCCGGTCTATGCCCGTAAGCTGGGCGTTGATATCGACAACCTGCTGTGTTCCCAGCCGGACACCGGCGAGCAGGCGCTGGAGATTTGTGACGCGCTGGCGCGCTCTGGTGCGGTTGATGTGATCATCGTCGACTCCGTTGCGGCGCTGACGCCAAAAGCGGAAATCGAAGGTGAAATCGGTGACTCTCACATGGGCCTCGCGGCACGTATGATGAGCCAGGCGATGCGTAAGCTGGCCGGTAACCTGAAGCAGTCCAATACGCTGCTGATCTTCATCAACCAGATCCGTATGAAAATTGGTGTGATGTTCGGTAACCCGGAAACCACCACCGGTGGTAACGCGCTGAAATTCTACGCCTCTGTCCGTCTGGATATCCGCCGTATCGGCGCGGTGAAAGAGGGCGAGAACGTGGTGGGTAGCGAAACCCGCGTGAAGGTTGTGAAGAACAAAATCGCCGCACCGTTCAAACAGGCTGAGTTCCAGATCCTCTACGGCGAAGGTATCAACTTCCTCGGCGAGCTGGTTGACCTGGGCGTGAAAGAGAAGCTGATTGAAAAAGCGGGCGCCTGGTACAGCTACAACGGTGACAAGATTGGTCAGGGTAAAGCGAATGCTATCTCCTGGCTGAAAGAGAACCCGGCTGCGGCGAAAGAGATTGAGAAGAAGGTGCGTGAGCTTCTGTTGAACAACCAGGACTCCAAACCTGATTTCGTGGTGGATGCTGCGGATGCTGAAGAAACCAACGAAGACTTTTAAGTCTCTCGTATAAAGATGAAGGGCTGCTGACGCGGCCCTTTTTGCATTTCTGAATCTGCAGGTTTTTTATGAGTGAACCGACATCACGCCGACCCGCCTACGCCCGCTTGCTGGACCGTGCGGTACGCATTCTCGCCGTGCGCGACCACAGTGAGCAGGAGCTGCGGCGGAAGCTGTCAGCGCCCGTCATGAGCAAAAACGGGCCGGAAGAGATTGATGCCACTGCGGAAGACTACGACCGCGTGGTGGCCTGGTGCTATGAGCATCATTACCTGGACGATGACCGCTTTGCCTCGCGCTTTCTCGCCAGCCGCGGCCGTAAAGGGTATGGGCCCGCGCGCATCCGGCAGGAGCTGAACCAGAAAGGGGTAGCCAGGGAGTCCATCGAAAAAGCGATGCGCGAAAGCGACACCGACTGGTGCGAGCTGGCAAAAGAGCAGGCTATTCGTAAATACGGCGAACCGCTGCCGCGTGAATTTTCAGAAAAAGTCAAAATCCAGCGCTTTTTGCTCTACCGCGGCTTTCTGATGGAAGATATTCAGGATATCTGGCGTAATTTTGCCGATTGAACGCATGCGGGATTTTACTTCCCACTAAAGAAAACTTATCTTATTCCCACTTTTTCCAGTAGCTGGTCTGTCCAACGGTTTACCGATACAGGCTGGCTACGACATTTCGTTAGCTTGATTTCAGGATAATTATGAGCAAGAGCACCGCTGAGATCCGTCAGGCGTTTCTCGATTTTTTCCATAGTAAGGGACACCAGGTTGTTGCCAGCAGCTCCCTGGTACCGAACAACGATCCGACTCTGCTGTTTACCAACGCCGGGATGAACCAGTTCAAGGATGTGTTCCTTGGTCTCGACAAGCGTAATTATTCCCGCGCTACAACCTCACAGCGTTGCGTGCGTGCGGGCGGTAAACACAACGACCTGGAAAACGTCGGTTACACCGCGCGTCACCACACCTTCTTCGAAATGCTGGGTAACTTCAGCTTCGGCGACTACTTCAAACACGACGCCATTCAATACGCGTGGGAACTGCTAACCGGTGAAAACTGGTTCAACCTGCCGAAAGAGCGTCTGTGGGTTACCGTCTATGAAACCGATGACGAAGCGTTCGAAATCTGGGAAAAAGAGGTCGGTATCCCGCGCGAGCGTATTATTCGCATCGGTGATAACAAAGGCGCGCCATATGCGTCTGATAACTTCTGGCAGATGGGTGATACCGGTCCTTGCGGTCCGTGCACCGAGATCTTCTACGATCATGGCGACCACATCTGGGGCGGCCCTCCAGGTAGCCCGGAAGAAGACGGCGATCGCTATATTGAGATCTGGAACATCGTCTTCATGCAATTCAACCGTCAGGCTGACGGCACCATGGAGCCGCTGCCGAAGCCGTCCGTTGATACCGGTATGGGCCTGGAGCGTATCGCCGCGGTTCTGCAGCACGTTAACTCCAACTACGAGATTGACCTGTTCAGCACCCTGATCAAAGCCGTTGCAGAAGTGACCGGCGCGACCGATCTGAACAACAAATCGCTGCGCGTTATCGCAGACCATATTCGTTCCTGTGCGTTCCTGATTGCTGACGGCGTTATTCCGTCGAATGAAAACCGTGGCTACGTGCTGCGTCGCATCATTCGTCGTGCGATCCGTCACGGCAACATGCTGGGCGCGAAGGACACCTTCTTCTACAAACTCGTTGGGCCGCTGATTGGCGTGATGGGTTCAGCCGGTGACGAGCTGAAACGCCAGCAGGCGCAGGTTGAGCAGGTTCTGAAAACCGAAGAAGAGCAGTTTGCCCGTACGCTGGAGCGCGGCCTGGCGCTGCTGGACGAAGAGCTGGCGAAGCTTAAGGGCGACACGCTGGACGGCGAAACCGCTTTCCGCCTGTACGATACCTACGGCTTCCCGGTTGACCTGACGGCGGACGTTTGCCGCGAGCGCAACATCAAGGTTGATGAAGCAGGCTTTGAAGCCGCGATGGAAGAGCAGCGTCGCCGTGCGCGTGAATCCAGCGGTTTCGGTGCAGACTACAACGCGATGATCCGCGTTGATAGCGCGTCTGAATTTAAAGGTTATGAAGCGCTGGAACTGACCGGCAAAGTGACCGCCCTGTTTGTTGACGGTAAAGCCGTAGACAGCATCAGCGCGGGCCAGGAAGCCGTCGTCATTCTGGACAAAACCCCGTTCTATGCGGAATCCGGTGGCCAGGTTGGCGATAAAGGCGAACTGAAAGGCAACGGCTTTAGCTTCAGCGTAAGCGACACCCAGAAATACGGTCAGGCGATTGGTCACCAGGGCAAACTGGTTTCCGGTTCTCTGAAAGTGGGCGAGGGCGTACAGGCTAACGTTGATGAAGCACGCCGCGCGCGTATTCGCCTGAACCACTCTGCAACCCACCTGATGCACGCTGCCCTGCGCGACGTGCTGGGCACCCACGTTGCACAGAAAGGTTCTCTGGTTAACGACAAGGTGCTGCGTTTCGACTTCTCGCATTTTGAAGCGATGAAACCGTCTGAAATCCGCGTGGTGGAAGACCTGGTGAACGCGCAGATCCGTCGTAACCTGCCAATCGAGACCCACATCATGGATCTTGAGGACGCGAAGAAAAAAGGTGCGATGGCGCTGTTTGGCGAGAAATATGACGAGCGCGTTCGCGTGCTGAGCATGGGTGACTTCTCTACCGAGCTGTGCGGCGGTACTCACGCCTCGCGCACCGGTGACATCGGCCTGTTCCGCATTGTTTCCGAATCCGGTACGGCGGCAGGTGTGCGTCGTATTGAAGCGGTAACCGGTGAAGGCGCAATCGCCAGCCTGCATGCGCAGAGCGATCAGCTGCACGACATCGCGCAGCTGCTGAAAGGCGATAGCCAGAACCTGAGCGAGAAAGTGCGCGTTGCGCTGGATCGTACCCGTCAGCTGGAAAAAGAACTTCAGCAGCTGAAAGAACAGGCTGCGGCGCAGGAGAGTGCAAACCTCTCCAGCAAAGCGGTAGACATTAAGGGCGTCAAACTGCTGGTCAGCGATCTGGCGGGCGTGGAGCCTAAGATGCTGCGTACTATGGTCGACGATCTGAAGAACCAGCTTGGTTCAACGGTTATCGTGCTGGCGACGGTGGCAGAAGGTAAGGTTTCTCTGATTGCGGGCGTCTCTAAGGATGTGACCGACCGCGTTAAAGCAGGGGAACTGATTGGTATGGTCGCCCAGCAGGTGGGCGGTAAGGGTGGCGGTCGTCCGGACATGGCGCAAGCCGGTGGTACGGATGCGGCGGCACTTCCTGCAGCATTAGCCAGCGTTGAAAGCTGGGTGAGCGCGAAATTGTAATAACTACAAAGCACAATCAGACGCCATAGCGGTAACGTTATGGCGTCTTGTTCACTGTGCTATCGATAACGATAAAGTCAGGTTGAGTTTGTGTATATCGGCTAAACTTACGTTTAACAGAATGTGATGCCGTGACTGCTTACACTTTACGTGTTTGTCATCGCTTACTTTTTGGCGTTATATGATGGATAATGCCGGGATACAAGAGACCCGACTCTTTTAATCTTTCAAGGAGCAAAGAATGCTGATTCTGACTCGTCGAGTTGGTGAGACCCTCATGATTGGGGATGAGGTCACCGTGACAGTTTTAGGGGTAAAGGGTAACCAGGTACGTATTGGTGTTAACGCTCCTAAAGAAGTATCTGTCCACCGTGAAGAGATCTACCAGCGTATCCAGGCTGAAAAATCCCAGCAGTCCAGTTACTGATATTGTCGCGTCTCGCTGTCGGGCGAGACGCAACCCTCCCGCTATTTTTCCTGCTTAAAGTTACCGTTTAATTTCAATCGCTCTCTTTTTAACCACTACGTTGCCCTTAACTCGTCTCAACACCGCCATTTCGTCAGATGTTTTCTGTGGCGTTGCCTGCAAAATCCGCTTATAAAACACCCTCTTTGCGGCTTTTACATGCGAATTGCGTGTGATTTGTGCAAACGATAAAAGCTTTTGGAAAATTGTTTGACTTATAAGTCCCAGAAAGTAATATATGCGCCACGCAGCGACGAGAAGCTCTTAACGAGTAACTCGAAGCACTCGAAAGAGGCGTTGTGTGGTGAGGTGGCCGAGAGGCTGAAGGCGCTCCCCTGCTAAGGGAGTATGCGGTCAAAAGCTGCATCCGGGGTTCGAATCCCCGCCTCACCGCCATTTTGCATCCGTAGCTCAGCTGGATAGAGTACTCGGCTACGAACCGAGCGGTCGGAGGTTCGAATCCTCCCGGATGCACCATCTATTACTTCATATTGCTTTAGAAGTGATATGAATATCGAGCAGTACAGTAGTAAATCCCGATGCATCCGTAGCTCAGCTGGATAGAGTACTCGGCTACGAACCGAGCGGTCGGAGGTTCGAATCCTCCCGGATGCACCATTTACTATTTCTGAAAGCAGTACCCTGATGCATCCGTAGCTCAGCTGGATAGAGTACTCGGCTACGAACCGAGCGGTCGGAGGTTCGAATCCTCCCGGATGCACCATATTCTCCGAGATAATAGCCACGCTGTTGTTTCAAGGTCTGCGAGTTAATCGCGAGTACCAGGGAGGATAACGTTGCTTCAGCAACGGCCTGCAGGGCGAGGCGCAGCCGAGTAATCCTCCCGGATGCACCATTTACTGTTTCTAAAAGCATTTCCCGATGCATCCGTAGCTCAGCTGGATAGAGTACTCGGCTACGAACCGAGCGGTCGGAGGTTCGAATCCTCCCGGATGCACCATATTCTCCTGGATAACAGCGATGCTGTTGTTTTAAGGTCTGCGAGTTAATCGCAAGCACCAGGGAGGATAACGTTGCTTTAGCAACGGCCCGCAGGGCGAGGCGTAAGCCGAGTAATCCTCCCGGATGCACCATCTCTTCTGCCTTTCCCTTCGATGTTTAGTTCTTAATCACTCTCGTTGTTATCATTTCGCAATCAGCGACAAAAACCACCTTTTACGATAAAGTAATGCTTTGTTAATCGTTTAGCGAGAGCACGATGTACGCACAGTATGACGGTTTGATCTTCGACATGGATGGCACCATCCTGGATACCGAACCCACGCATCGTCAAGCCTGGACCGAGGTCCTTGGTCGCTACGGCATGCGTTTCGACCTTCAGGCGATGATTGCCCTCAACGGATCCCCTACCTGGCGTATTGCGCAGGCCGTGATTGAACTGAATCAGGCCGATCTCGACCCACACCTTCTCGCGCGTGAAAAAACCGATGCGGTAAAAGCCATGCTTTTAGATACCGTACGCCCTCTGCCACTGATTGATGTGGTAAAAGAGTGGCACGGGCGTCGCCCGATGTCTGTCGGTACGGGCAGCGAGAGCGCGATAGCAGAAGCGTTGCTCAACCATCTTGGCCTGCGCCACTATTTTTCTGCCGTGGTTGCCGCCGATCATGTTAAAAATCACAAGCCCGCACCGGACACCTTTCTGCTCTGCGCAGAATTAATGGGCGTACCGGCGGCAAAATGCGTCGTGTTTGAAGATGCCGATTTCGGTATTCAGGCCGCGCGTGATGCCGGAATGGATGCGGTGGATGTGCGCTTGCTGTGAGTGACGCGCTGTCACTTGCCTCATTATTCGCCAGCAGTTTTCTAAGCGCCACGCTGTTACCGGGAAATTCGGAAGTGGTGCTGGTGGCGATGCTGTTGTCCGGCGTCAGTCAGCCCTGGCTGCTTGTATTAATAGCAACAATGGGTAATAGCCTTGGAGGGCTGACTAACGTTATTCTTGGGCGTTTCTTTCCGCTGCGCGAAAAGTCGCGCTGGCAGGAAAAGGCAGTCGGCTGGCTAAAACGCTATGGCGCTGCCACGCTGTTATTAAGCTGGATGCCTGTAATAGGCGATTTACTGTGTCTGCTGGCGGGATGGATGCGCATCTCCTGGGGACCGGTGCTCTTTTTTTTGTGCCTTGGCAAGGCGTTGCGCTATGTTCTCGTGGCGTGGGCAACACTACAGGGTATGACGTGGTGGCACTAATTGGTGGAATGAATACGCGACCTTCAATCGTCAACCATTACAATTATGCTGAGTAACATTACTTTGACAGGCGGGAGGTCAAATTGATCCCGGACGTATCTCAGGCGCTGGCCTGGCTGGAAAACCACCCTCAGGCTCTGAAGGGTATTCAGCGTGGTCTTGAGCGTGAAACGCTGCGCGTTAACGCGGACGGTAGCTTAGCGACGACGGGTCACCCGAAGGCGTTAGGCTCGGCGCTGACACATAAATGGATCACAACCGATTTCGCTGAAGCGCTGCTGGAGTTCATTACGCCGGTGGACGGCGATATCGATCATATGCTGACGATCCTGCGCGATATCCATCGCTACACCGCGCGCAATCTTGGCGATGAGCGCATGTGGCCGCTCAGCATGCCGTGCTATATCGAGCAGGGCCAGGAGATTGAGCTGGCGCAGTACGGCACGTCAAACATTGGCCGGCTGAAAACGCTCTATCGCGAAGGTCTGAAAAATCGCTACGGCGCACTCATGCAGACTATCTCTGGCGTGCACTACAATTTCTCTTTGCCGATGGCGTTCTGGCAGGCGAAGGGGGGAGAAACGGATAAAGAAGCGATCTCCGCCGGTTATTTCCGTCTGATTCGCAACTATTACCGTTTTGGCTGGGTGATTCCGTATCTGTTTGGCGCGTCGCCCGCCATTTGCTCATCGTTCCTGCAGGGGAAACCGACCACGCTGCCGTTCGAAAAGACGGAGTGCGGAATGTACTATCTCCCATACGCGACTTCTCTGCGCATGAGCGATCTGGGCTATACCAATAAATCGCAAAGCAATCTCGGTATTACGTTTAACGAATTGCACGAATATGTGGCAGGATTGAAGCGGGCGATCAAAACCCCGTCGGAAGAGTACGCGAAAATCGGCCTCGAAAAAGACGGAAAGCGCCTGCAAATCAACAGTAACGTATTGCAGATTGAAAACGAACTGTATGCGCCAATTCGTCCGAAGCGCGTGACGCGCAGCGGAGAAACGCCGTCGGATGCGCTGCAGCGCGGCGGCATTGAATACATTGAAGTGCGCTCGCTGGACATCAACCCGTTCTCACCGATTGGCGTTGACGAGCAGCAGGTTCGCTTCCTGGATCTGTTTATGGTCTGGTGCGCGCTGGCGGATGCGCCGGAAATGAGTTCAGACGAATTGCTTTGTACGCGCACGAACTGGAACCGCGTGATTCTGGAAGGGCGCAAGCCTGGCCTGACGTTAGGCATTGGCTGCGAAACGGCGCAGTTCCCGCTGGCTAAGGTGGGTAAAGATCTGTTCCACGACCTGAAGCGTGTTGCCCGGACAATGGACAGCATCGACGGCGGCAACGCGTATCAACAGATCTGCGACCAACTGGTGGAAAGTTTTGATAATCCGGAACTGACGTTCTCTGCGCGCATTCTGCGTTCTATGATTGATCAGGGCATTGGCGGCACGGGGCGTTCACTCTCAGCGGAGTACCGTGAGATGCTGATGCAGGAGCCGTTAGAAGTGCTGAGCGAAGCGGATTTTGTCGCGGAACGCGAGGCGTCCGTTGTGCGTCAGAAAGAGGTTGAAGCGGCGGATACCGAGTCGTTTGAGGCGTTTCTGGCGAAGCAGGCTTAAGCAGAAAAGAAAAAGGCCACATCGCTGTGGCCAAAATATACATCTCTGAATTCAGGGATGATGATAACAAATGCGCGTCTTTCATATACTCAGACGCGCGTTCTGTAGAAGAGTTCAGTTTATTTTAAAAAAATCACTATCGGAGGTGACGTATGCCGTTATTAGATAGCTTTACTGTCGACCATACCCGTATGGAAGCACCTGCAGTCCGCGTGGCGAAGACCATGCACACCCCGCACGGCGACACGATCACCGTCTTCGATCTGCGCTTCTGCGTGCCGAATAAAGAAGTGATGCCGGAGAAAGGCATTCACACTCTGGAACACCTGTTCGCCGGTTTCATGCGTGACCACCTGAACGGCAACGGCGTTGAGATCATCGACATTTCTCCGATGGGCTGCCGTACCGGCTTTTACATGAGCCTGATTGGTCAGCCGGAAGAGAAACGCGTCGCCGATGCGTGGAAAGCGGCCATGGAAGACGTGCTGAAGGTGAAAGAGCAGAACCAAATCCCTGAGCTGAACGTTTACCAGTGCGGAACTTACCAGATGCACTCTCTGGAAGAAGCGCAGGACATCGCCCGTCACATCATCGAGCGTGATGTTCGCGTGAACAGCAACGAAGAGCTGGCCCTGCCAAAAGAAAAACTGCAGGAGCTGCACATCTAGTGCACCTTTTCCCTCTCCCACCGGGAGAGGGTAGGGTGAGGGTGGTTTAACCCCATGACCACAACCTCTACGTTCTCCTTTACCCATCGTCCCCTCGTTCCGTTTGCCCATGATTACGTTCACGGCGACAGCGAGCCGTGGCACGAGCACGACTGCGCACAGCTGCTGCACAGCCTGACGGGCGTCGTGCGGGTCGATACGGCATCAGGCTGTTGGGTTGTTCCTCCCGGGCGCGGCGTCTGGCTACCGGCGGGAACACAGCACTCGCTTCGCATCACCGGCAACGTTGCAGCGCGAACGCTGTTTGTCGATCCGCTGGCGCGGGCCGATCTCCCGGCCACCTGCCAGATCGTGCAGATCGCGCCGCTGTTGCGCGAGCTTATCCTCGTCTCCCTTACTTTACCTGAATCGTACTCACCGGGAAGCCGGGATGAGCGCGTCTATGAGCTCATTCTGGATGAAATTCGCACTATGCCGGTGCTGCCGTTTCACCTGCCGGAGCCGGAAAGTGAGGCGTTACGCCAGCTGTGTCGGCAGGTCCGTCAGTCACCAGGTGAAAGCTGGAGCGGTCAACAGAGCGCGAGCCTGCTCGGCATGAGCGAGCGTACCCTGAACCGCCATTTTCAGCAGCAGACGGGATTAAGCTACGGCGAGTGGTTGAGAAGGGCGCGTCTGCTGGAAGCCTTAGTGCGGCTGGCGCAGGGCCAGCCGGTATTACGCGTGGCGCTGGATCTGGGGTACGGCAGCCACAGCGCCTTTACGGCAATGTTCCGCCGGGTGATGGGCCTTTCACCCAGCGATTACTTTAAGAACGACTAACCGCGTTAAACAGAGCCTGAAGCGACGCGCGCGCCACGTCGCTGTCAATGCCCACGCCCCAGCTGCTGGTGCCGTCCTGGAACAGGCAGCGAATATAGGCCACCGAGCGGCTGTCGCTGCGTTCACCCAGCGTATGCTCGTGATAATCCTTAATCACAAACGGCGCATTGACCCAGCGGCTTAAACCCTGAGCGGCAGCGGAGAGCAGCCCGTTACCCTGACCCTCCAGCTGACGGGTTCCCCCCTGCGTGACGACGCTTGCCGTCAGCCGCAGCTGGCCATCCTGCTGGCCGTCACTGCGGTAGGATTGCAGCGCAAACTGCGGCGTGGTCACCAGCCCGTAGCGGGTGCGGAACAGCTGCCAAAGCGCGTTCTGCGTCATCTCTTTTCCGTGGCGGTCGGTTTCCTGCTGCACGTGCTGGCTGAAATCCTGCTGCAGGGCGCGGGGCAGTTTCAGCCCATGATTTTGCTCGATAAGCCACGCGCTGCCGCTTTTTCCTGACTGGCTGTTCACGCGGATCACCGCTTCGTAGGTGCAGCCGATATCCTGTGGATCGACGGGCAGATAGGGCATCTCCCAGCGATCGCCAGGCCTGCGGGCATCAAAGCCTTTCTTGATGGCATCCTGGTGCGAGCCGGAGAAAGCAGTATAGGCCAGCCGTCCTGCCCACGGATGGCGCGGGTGCACCGGCAGCTGATTGCAGGTTTCCACGGTTTCCACCACCCGGTTCATGTCGCTGAAATCCAGATTCGGGCTAATGCCCTGGCTGTAGAGGTTCATCGCCAGCGTCACCAGACAGACGTTGCCCGTGCGTTCACCGTTGCCGAACAGGCAGCCCTCCACGCGGTCCGCGCCCGCCATTACGGCCAACTCGGCGCTGGCAACGCCGGTACCTCGGTCATTATGCGGATGCACGCTGATGCAGACGTCGCGGCGGCGGCTGAAGTGGCGACAGAAATACTCAATTTGGTCGGCATAGACGTTTGGCGTGCTGACCTCGACGGTGGCGGGTAAGTTGATAATCATCGGACGCGCATCGCACGGCTGCCAGATCTCCGCCACGGCTTCACAAATCTCCAGCGCAAACTCCGGCTCGGTAAAGCAGAAGGTTTCCGGGGAGTACTCGTACTGCCAGCAGGTATCCGGGTTCTCTTCGCACAGCTGGCGGATAAGGCGCGTGGCGCGCGTGGCCAGCTCAACGATCTGCGCTTTCTCCATGCCGAATACCAGGCGGCGGAACAGCGGGGCGGTGGCGTTATACAGGTGGATGGTCGCCTGCTTCGCGCCACGCAGGGATTCGAAAGTGCGATGAATGAGATCTTCCCGCGCCTGAGTTAACACCTGAATCGTGACGTCATCCGGGATGCGGTTCTCTTCGATCAGTTGGCGCACAAAGTTGAAGTCGGTCTGCGAGGCGGACGGGAAGGCCACCTCTATTTCTTTAAACCCGCAACCCAGCAGCAGGTCCCAGAACTGCAGCTTGCGCGCGCTGTCCATCGGCTCGGCAAGCGCCTGGTTGCCGTCGCGTAAGTCGGTCGAGAGCCAGCGCGGCGCGCGGGTGATGCGTTGCTCCGGCCAGCGACGGTCGGGCAATGAAACGGTGGGATAGGGTTGGTATTTGTCGGCGGGTGTGTTCAGCATGATGCGCTCCTGTTGTCTTTTCACTATCGTGAATTGATTTCAGGAGCGCTGCTTTATCGAAACTGACAATCGCTGTCGCGTTCTGGACAACGCGAATTAGTGCGCGCCACCGCCGCCGCTACCGGCGCCAAACGGCGGTTTAGCAAACCACACCAGCCCCAGCAGGACGATGAAGATCCCCGCCGATATCCAGAAAATCTCGTTCGCCGAGATAATCAGCCCCTGGTTAGTGATCTGCTGGGCAATCCAGCCGGAGGCCTGCTGCTCCGTCATCCCCATCCCCTCAAGCTGGCTGTACATCTGCTGAGCGTTAGGGTTGAACGGGTTCACCGCTTCGGTCAGCTGGGCATGGTGCATCGATTCACGGTTGGTCCACAGCGTGGTGGTGATCGACGTCCCGATAGAGCCCGCCAGCGTACGGGTGAAGTTCGACAGGCTAGATGCTGCCGCCATGCGCTCGGGCGGCAAGCCGGAGAGCGTAATGGTGGTCAGCGGCATAAAGAAGCACGCCACGGCAAAGCCCTGAATGAACTGCGGCCACGCGGAGGCGCCAAAGTCCATTCCCGGTTCGAACGTATACGCGCGCCAGTAGAAGCACACGGCGTACATAATGAAGCTGAACGTCACCAGCCTGCGCATGTCGAGCTTATGGGCAAAGCGGCCAATAATCGGCGACAGCAGAACCGGTATTAACCCGACAGGTGCAGACGCCAGCCCCGCCCAGGTCGCGGTATAACCGTACACCTCCTGCAGTAGCTGCGGCAGCAGAACAATCGCGCCGAAGTAGAGCATATAGGCGAGGCTGATACACAGACAGCCGATGGTGAAGTTTCGCGATTTGAAGAGCGAGAGATCGACTATCGGGTTATCGTCCGTCAGCTCCCAGACAATCAGGAAGCTAATGGCGACCACGGCGACCACCGTCAGCACGATGATTTCCGTAGAGGCAAACCAGTCCAGCTCTTTACCGCGGTCGAGCATGATCTGCAGGCTACCGATGCCGACAACCAGCAGCGCCAGCCCGATGCCGTCAATGCGCCGCTGTTCGGTCCGCGTTTCGCGACCGCGCAGAGACTGCAGCGTCATCAGCACCACCAGCGCACCGATGGGCACGTTGATGAAGAAGATCCAGCCCCAGTGGTAGTTATCGCTGATATAGCCGCCGAGGATAGGCCCGCAAATCGGCGCGACAATCACGGTCATCGACCACAGCGCCAGCGCGATGGAGCGTTTGGCAGGCGGATAGTTGTTCAGCAGCAAACTCTGGGACAGCGGGATCAGTGGCCCGGCGACAATCCCCTGAATGACGCGGAAGAAGATCAGCATCGTCAGGCTGCTGGACATGCCGCACGCCCAGGAGGCCAGCACGAACAGGATTGTCGACCAGAGGAACAGCTTCACCTCACCGACGCGCTTCGCCAGCCAGCCGGTGATCGGAATGGAGATGGCGTTTGCCACCCCAAACGAGGTAATGACCCAGGTCCCCTGGCTCAGCGACGAGCCAAGGTTACCGGCGATCGTTGGGATCGCCACGTTTGCGATGGTGGAGTCCAGCACCTGCATGAATGTCGCCAGCGACAGCGCGATGGTCATAATGACCAGCTGCGCGCCTTCCAGCGGTTTTTGCGGCTTTTGCTGTTGCATAACGCTCACCTTCGGATTAACCGGCGTTTGCCTTCACGATGTCATCGATCAGCTTGTTGACCGGATCGAGGCTAATTTCACGGGCGTTACTTTCATAAGCCGGCGTGCTTCGCACCTGGCTTGCGAGGATTTGACCGTCGCGGTTGGCGGTATCGACCGTCACAAGCGTTGAGAGGCCGATACGCAGCGGGTGATCCGCCAGCTGTTTGGCATCCAGTTCGATACGCACGGGCAGACGCTGAACCACTTTGATCCAGTTACCGGTGGCGTTCTGCGCAGGCAGCAGGGAGAAGGCGCTGCCGGTCCCCATATCCAGGCCAACCACTTTCCCGGTGTACTTCACGTCATCGCCGTAGATGTCGCTGACGACCGTCGCGGTCTGGCCGATACGCATATGGGCAAGCTGCGTCTCTTTAAAGTTAGCGTCTACCCACAGGTTGTCTGCCGGCACGACCGCCATCAGCGGCGTGGTTGGGCTAATCTGCGCTCCTGGCTGAACGGAACGGCGGGAGACGTAACCGGTCATCGGGCTGACGATTTTAGTACGCTGCAGGGCAAGCCACGCGTTGCGCACTTCGGTCGCTGCCTGCTGCACGGCGGGCTGGTTTTCCAGGCTGGTGCCGAGCACCATCGCCTGGTTGGCGTTGTACTGCTGAATGGCCACGTCAAGCTGTGCCTGAGCGCTGGCAACCGCGTCGCGCGCGTGCTGCAGCTCTTCACGGCCAATCAGGTTGGCGGTGCCGAGCGGAACGCGGCGGTTCAGGTCGCTCTGCGCCTGCGCCAGCGCGGTTTTCTGCACGTCGATGTTGGCCTGCAGCTGCTTACTGTTGATCATCAGCTGGCGGGTCTGACGGACGCTGGAGGCCAGCGCGGTCTGGGCTTTCTCAAAGGCCTGCTGGGCATCGGTTGGATCGAGGGTCACCAACACATCGCCTTTTTGCACAAAGTCGGTATTGTCAGCCCAGACTTTCGTCACGCTGCCCGACACCTGCGCCATAATCTGTACCTGGTTCCCTGCCACGTATGCGTCGTCAGTCTCTTCTGCATGACGCAATACTAAAAACCAATAGATCCCATATGCCACGGCAATAATAATAAAGAGCAAGGTCAACAGAAGAAGGGCACTTTTACGTTTGCCTTTCTTGTTGGCCGGTTGCTGCGGGGTAGTGCTCTCCGCATTTGCGCTCATTGTTGTTCTCCACGATCTTCTTATTTTCACATCGGCTGAGCCGACCTGTTGTCAGAAAGGCCAGCAGTGTGACGTGCTGGCCTGTCGGTTTTCTTTTATAAATCTGGATTGTTGAGCGTGTCGTCGCGTTAGCGCAGCGCCTCAAGAACTGCGCCTTCTTCATCCATCTGGTCCAGACGGGTGAGCAGCTTGCGAGTGATGTGCTCAAGCTGGTCGCGCTCGGCTGTGCTGAGGGCAGACCAGAGTTTGTGCAGGCAATTGTGCTGAGGTGGCAGCACCTCACGCAGGAACTGGTGACCTTTATCGGTCAATTGCAGATGCAGGCAGCGGCGATCGTTATCGCTTTCACGGCGCTCAATCCAGCCGCGCTTTTCCAGTTCATCAGCAATACGGGTCGCATTGGTACGGGACGATCCCAGCGCGCAGCTCAGCTCAGAAGGCTGAATACTGTGGTTTTCCTGAGACTCCAGCGTAATCAACGCCATAAACAACGTCTCGTTAATCCCTTGAGCTTTCAGCATTTTATTACGATTTTCCAGCAGCTTACCCTGCATGTGCATGCACAGGCGGGTCAGCAGGATCTCCTGATACGGGAAGTCCTCATGACGACTGGCGCGGAATTTAAGCATTTGTTCAATGGGCGTAAACGAACTATCCATTTTGGGCATAACCTCATTAATTACAGCCGATATAGTAACGATGGTGACAAATAATGTAAATGGATTATTTGTGCGGTTATATCCGCCAAATGAATGCCACCATCAGAAAGCGCCGGGTAAGTCCGTGACCCGGTGAGCACAGAAAGCGTAGGGTATGAACCCGCTGAAGAGAGGATGTGAGGACGGGGGTCTGAACTATTCATGCCAATTGTAGATATGTCACCCACATTAAAATTTCTGGGATAAATGATTACGTTTACATTAACAGACTGCCGGGCCCCTTTACACCCTAAGAGGCCCAAAGCAATGTAAAACTTAGTGAATTGCTTCCTGACGATGGTAGCCGCGCCACCACACAACAAGGTTAAGCGCGGCGACGATTGCGCCAATTCCGCACACACCTGACCAGCCGGCGTGCTGCCATGCCGACGCCGAAATTAACGAACCTGCTGCCCCACCAATGAAGTAGCTGGTCATGTATCCGGCCGTGAGGCGGTTACGCGCCTCGGGCTTCACGCGGTAAATCACGGTCTGGTTGGTGATATGCACACCCTGTACGGTGAGATCCAGCACCAGAATACCGACGATCAGCGCCAGCACCGAGACGTGTCCATACCAGATAGCCGCCCAGGAGAGCAGGAGCAAAACCAGTCCGGCGGTCGTGGTGATATGCGATTTGCCTTTGTCGGCCAGCCCGCCTGCCGGGCGCGCGCCCAATGCACCGGCGGCACCGGCCAGGCCGAACAGACCAATCACCCCTTCTGAATAGTTAAACGGCGGTGCGGCGAGCAGAAATGCCATCGACGTCCAGAGAATGCTGAAGTTAGCGAAGGTTAGACACCCCAGCAGAGCGCGGGTGCGCAGCAGTTTATCCTGCGTGAACAGGCTAAACACGGAGGCCAGAAGCTGCGGGTAATTCAGGTGGTTCTCCTGCTTCACCTTCGGTAGCCCGCGCCACAGCGCCAGCGCCATCACCACCATCAATACGCTCGCCACCCAGTAAACGGTGCGCCAGCCGCCGAGGCTTGCCAGCAGCCCGGCAACGGTACGCGCCAGCAGGATCCCGAGCAGCAGGCCGCTCATGATAGTGCCCACTACCTTGCCGCGTTTTTCCGGGGAGGCGAGGGTTGCCGCGAGGGGCACCAGAATTTGCGCGACGACGGAAAACAGTCCCGTTAGCGCGGTGCCGACGATCATCATCGTCAGCGACTGGCTGCTGGCGGTGATCAGCATGCCGCCTGCTGCCAGAAGCGTCATCGAAACAATCAGCATCCGGCGTTCAAACATATCGCCGAGCGGCACCAGGAACAGCAGCCCGGCGGCGTAGCCAAGCTGTGCGGCGGTGACGATAAAGCCTGCTGAGCTGGCGGAAAGGTCAAACGCGCGGGCGATAGTATCGAGCAGAGGCTGCGCGTAATAGTTGCTGGCGACTGCCAGACCCGTTGCCACGGACATTAAAAGGATGAGTGCGGGACTAAGCCCCTGAGATGTTTTTGTCATGGGTTTCAGGAATCGTTAGTTAAGTGATTATTTTTCCGGAAACTATAATAACCAATGATTGTGAATGTTGGGGGATTGTTATGTGTGTGTTTGTGCGGTTTGGGTTGGGTGCGGTTTGAGCCCCTCACCCCGGCCCTCTCCCCGAAGGGGAGAGGGTGTATAAAGTTCCCTCTCCCCTTCGGGGAGAGGGTTAGGGTGAGGGGTGTTGTTTTTACTTCTGTGCTTCAAGCGCCTCTTTCACCCAGCCGTCAAACTGCTGCTGGTGAGCTTTGATCCAGCCGTCCACGTGGCCTTTCACATCCGCCTCAGAGGATTTGCCCGCGTGCATCATCGCATTCTGGGCGTTGATGTCCGCCAGCGGCAGCTTCATCACCGAGAACAGCTTCGCCGCCGCCGGGTTTTTCTCCGCCCAGGCTTTATTAGCCACGATATGCATGGTGTTCACCGGGAAGCCGTAGTTCATGCCGTTCGGCAGTTTGGTGTCGATATCTTTCTGCTCGCCCGGCAGGGAGGAGAACGGTACCTGCAGCCACACCACGTCTTTACCCGGCTTCAGCACGTCGCTCACCCAGTACGGTGTCCAGGTGTAGTAGATCACCGGTTTCCCCTCTTTAAAGCGGGCAATGGTGTCGGCCATCATCGCTGAATAGTTGCCGTGGCTCACGTCGACGGTTTTCGCCAGATCGAACGCTTTGTTCTGGTGGTTAATCACCGCCTCACAGCCCCAGCCCGGCGAGCAGCCCATCATGTCGGCCTTGCCGTCACCGTTGGTGTCGAACAGCCTGGCGATCTTCGGATCTTTCAGCTGTTCAATATTGGTGATGTGGTACTTATCGGCGGTTTTCTTGTCGATCAGATAACCCTGCGCCGCACCCGTCACGAAGGTCCCTTCGCGATAGAATTTCTTGTCGCCACCGGCGGCGGCATACATGTCGTCGTGCAGCGGCTGCCAGTTCACCGCGGTAAAGGTGGCGTCACCGGAGGCAATCGAGGTGTAGCCTACGTTGTAATCCACTTCGCTCGGCGTGTTGACCGTATAGCCCAGCTTCTCCAGCGCGCGGCTGACGATCAGGGTCTGGAAGCTCTCTTCCGAAATGGTGCTCTGCACCGGCTGCACGGTAATGCCTTTGCCCGGCAGGTCAGCGGCAAACGCGCTGGTGGAGACAAGGGTGGCAAACGCTGTAGCAAAAAGTACGCTCTGTCGCATCGTTGTTCCTTATTTTGTAAATGGGCGGGTCAGTAACCCGACGGGGCCGGTGGTATACCAGCGACGGTTGCCGCGACTGCGTGAATCACGACCGACGGCCTGAGTCAGGCGATCGAGAATAATGGCGAGGATCACAATCCCGACGCCGCCAACGGTGGCCAGCCCCATGTCGAGACGGCCAATGCCGCGCAGCACCATCTGGCCCAGTCCGCCAACGGCGATCATCGAGGCGATCACCACCATCGACAGGGCCAGCATCAGCGTCTGGTTAACGCCTGCCATGATGGTCGGCATCGCCAGCGGGAGCTGAACCTTAAACAGCATCTGGCGCGGGCTGGCACCGAACGAGCGCGAGGCCTCAATCAGATCCGCAGGTACCTGGTTAATCCCCAGAATGGTCAGACGAATAATCGGCGGCAGGGCGAAGATAATGGTCACCACCACGCCCGGCACGTTACCGATGCCGAACAGCATCACGATAGGCACCAGATAGACGAACGCCGGCGTGGTCTGCATTGCATCCAGCAGCGGACGAATAATCTTTGCGGCCCGCGGGCTGCGCGCCAGCCAGATCCCCATCGGTAGCCCGATGACGATGCAGAAGAGCAGGGCGGTCAGCACCAGCGCCAGCGTGATCATTGCCTGCGACCACGCGCCAATCGCGCCGATGGCAATCAGCGAAATCAGCGTGGCGATGCCCATCCCCGCGCTGCCGAACTGCCAGGCAATCAGGGAGAACAGGATAATGGCCACCGGCGCAGGCATGCCCAGCATCAGCTGCTGGAAGCCGTTCAGGATGTAGTCCACCGGGACGCGGATCCCCTGGAACACCGGACGGAAGTGCGTGACCACCCAGTCGATCCCCTCCGTAACCCAGCTGTCCAGCGGGATCAGGGTTTTATGGAACGGATCCATGATGTTGAAGTGTTCTGGCGCAGGCGCGGGCGCGCTGTTCAGCCAGTCTGCCGCGCCGCCGCCGTCGGCAGGTGCAGGCGTGGAGCCCCATGCGTCGGCGGATTGCGCAGCGCTGTCCGCTGCCTCTGTGGTGCCCCACGGGTTAGTTTGATCGGTCATTGTTTGCCCCCTCGCGATCTAAAGCCTGCAGCAGCATCCGTTTGGAGATGATGCCGACGTACTGTTGTTCCTCACCCACGACCGGCACGGCGCACGGCGCCTGGCCCACGTGAGAGAGCAACTCGCTGAGCGGCGTTTCGGCGTCCACGGCAAGCGGAGCGTCAATTAACGCCGCATCGATCCCCTGATTTTCGCTAAGCGCGGTTTTCAGAGAGTCGATGGAGACAACGCCGACAAATTTATTGCCGCGTTCAACCAGATACCCGTATTCACGGTCTTCGTCCTGCAGCAGCTTAAGGGCGGAGCGCGGGCCGAAGCCTGGCGTTTTACGGATAATGCCGTTCGGCGTTCGGCGCGCAATATCTTTAGCGCTAAATACCTGGCTAATATCCACGCCGCGGAAGAAGGTTCGCACGTAATCATTCGCCGGATTATTCAGAATTTCATCCGGCGTGCCGACCTGCACCACCTCTCCGTTTTGCATAATGGCAATTCGGTCGCCAATACGCATGGCTTCGTCTAAATCGTGGGAAATAAAGACAATAGTTCGCTGATGTCTGGCCTGTAATTTTACCAGCTCATCCTGCATCTCGGTGCGAATTAACGGATCGAGGGCTGAGAAGGCTTCATCCATTAATAATATGTCTGGATTAATAGCCAACGCACGGGCTAATCCCACGCGCTGACGCATACCGCCGGAAAGTTCATCCGGATACGCGTGAGCATAATTCTCAAGCCCCACCTGACGCAGGGCATCAAGGGCTTTTTCCTGACGTTCCTGAGCGGGCGTGCCGGCTAATTCCATGCCGAAAGCGGTATTATCCAGCACCGTCATGTGCGGCATCAGCGCGAATGACTGGAACACCATTGCGATCTTCTTTCTGCGCACCTCGCGAAGCTCGGCGTCTGATATTCTGGCGATATCCACGCCGTCAATTAGCACCTGCCCGCGGGTGGGTTCAATCAGGCGATTGAGAAGGCGAACCATAGTGGATTTACCCGAACCGGATAACCCCATGATGACAAAAATCTCGCCTTCTTCAATGGCCAGACTGGCGTCTTTAACGCCAAGCGATAGCCCGGTTTTTTCCAGAATTTGCTCTTTCGAAAGGCCTTTCTCAATATATTTGAATGCGCGCTGCGGGTGCTCGCCAAATACTTTATAAAGATTTTTCACTTCTAATTTAATTGCCATGCAATAGAGAGTGTCCTGTTATTTGTTTATGTCGATATGATTACCATGGTAAATTGTTAACGGGCATAACCCTAACATACTCAGAATCTGAGACAACCCTGGGTTTGCTTATGACGTGAATTTTCAGGTAAGCGAAGCGGCTGAATTTCCCATGAATAAAGGGCTGAGGGCAGTTTGAATTTTTCTCATTTTTTTGCTGCGGCATCAGGAAATTTCGCCTGAATCGGCGTGATTCAGGCGAATATGACGGGGAAATTACAGTGTAGATGTTTTGTAAATATTAGAGAGAGAATTGTTGGGTTTATATTAAATTAACGAACGTTAGCGTTCATTAAAAATCCCAGTCTTCATCCTCAGTTTCCACCGCCTTGCCCATCACATACGATGAGCCGGATCCCGAGAAGAAATCGTGGTTTTCGTCGGCATTCGGCGACAGTGCCGCCAGGATCGCCGGGTTCACCTCCGCCATCTCCGGCGGGAACAGCGCGTCGTAACCAAGGTTCATCAGCGCTTTGTTCGCGTTGTAGCAGAGAAACGCTTTTACGTCCTCTTCCCAGCCCGTTCCGGCGTACAATTCTTCGGTATAGCTCAGTTCGTTGTCGTACAGATCCATCAGCAAATCGAGCGCAAAACCTTTGAGCTCCTCGCGTTTCTCCGGACTGACTTTCTCCAGCCCTTTCTGGTATTTATAGCCGATGTAATACCCGTGAACCGCCTCGTCACGAATGATGAGCCGAATCAAATCGGCGGTGTTGGTGAGCTTGCCCCGGCTCGACCAGTACATGGGCAGCCAGAAGCCGGAATAGAAGAGGAAGGATTCCAGGAACACGCTGGCGATCTTCTTCTTCAGCGGCTCGTCGGCGCGGTAATATTCCAGCACCAGCTCCGCCTTTCTCTGTAGTGACTCGCTCTCTTCGCTCCAGGTGTAGGCCGCGTCCACGTCTTTGGTCTGGCACAGGGTGGAGAAAATCGAGCTGTAGGAGCGGGCATGCACCGCCTCCATAAAGCTGATGTTCGACATCACCGCCTCTTCGTGCGGCGTCAGCGCATCGCTCATCAATGCGGGGGCACCCACGGTATTCTGGATGGTGTCCAGCAGCGTCAGGCCGGTAAAGACGCGGATCGTCAGCTGCTGCTCGGCGTGGCTCAGCGTCTGCCAGGCCGGAATATCGTTTGAGAGCGGCACCTTTTCCGGCAGCCAGAAGTTGCTGGTCAGGCGGTTCCACACCTCCAGGTCTTTATCATCCTGGATTTTATTCCAGTTAACGGCACTCACGCGTGACAGTTTCATCCTTTCTCCTTACAGCGCGCAGGACACGCAGCCTTCGATTTCGGTGCCTTCCAGCGCAAGCTGGCGCAGGCGAATGTAGTAGAGCGTTTTGATGCCTTTCTTCCAGGCGTAGATCTGCGCTCTGTTGATATCCCGCGTGGTGGCGGTGTCCGGGAAGAAGAGTGTCAGCGACAGCCCCTGATCCACGTGCTTTGTCGCCTCCGCGTAGGTATCGATGATTTTTTCCGGGCCGATCTCATACGCATCCTGGTAAAGCGCCAGGTTCTCGTTGGTCATAAACGGGGCAGGGTAGTAAACGCGTCCGGTTTTGCCTTCCTTACGAATTTCAATTTTCGACACGATCGGGTGAATGCTCGACGTGGCGTGGTTGATGTAGGAAATCGAACCGGTTGGCGGCACGGCCTGCAGGTTCTGGTTGTAGATGCCGTAGCGCATCACGTCGTCGCGCAGCTGCTGCCACATCTCGCGCGTTGGCAGGGTAATCCCCGCGCGGGCGAACAGTTCGCGCACTTTTTCGGTTTTTGGCTGCCAGTCGCCTTCCAGATACTGGCTGAAATATTCCCCGCTGGCGTAGCGGGATTGCTCAAAGCCTGCGAACCGCTGGCTGCGCTCGCGCGCCAGCATCATCGAGGTGTGCAGCGCGTGCCAGGTGACAGTGTAGAAATAGAGGTTGGTGAAATCCAGCCCTTCCGGACTGCCGTAGGCGATACCTTCCCGCGCCAGATAACCGTGCAGGTTCATCTGCCCCAGGCCAATGGCATGCGATGCGGTGTTACCCGCCTCGATGGAGGGCACGCTGCGGATGTGGCTCATGTCTGAGACCGCCGTCAGCCCGCGAATGGCGGTCTCCACCGTGCGGCCAAAATCCGGCGAATCCATGGTGTGAGCAATATTGAGCGACCCGAGGTTACAGGAGATATCTTTGCCGATCTCCGCGTAGTCCAGGTTCTCGTCGTAGGCTGACGCGCTGTTGACCTGCAAGATCTCCGAGCACAGGTTGCTCATGTTGATACGTCCGGCGATCGGGTTCGCGCGGTTCACCGTGTCCTCAAACATGATGTACGGATAGCCGGACTCAAACTGAATTTCGGCCAGCGTCTGGAAGAAATCGCGGGCGTTGATGTATTTTTTACGAATGCGCTCGTCGGCCACCAGCTCGTCGTACAGCTCGCTGATGGCCACGTCGCCAAACGCTTTGCCGTAAATACGCTCAATATCATAGGGCGAGAAGAGCGCCATCTCGGCATTCTCTTTAGCCAGTTTAAAAGTAATATCCGGGATCACCACGCCGAGCGACAGGGTTTTGATGCGGATTTTTTCGTCGGCGTTTTCGCGTTTGGTATCGAGAAAACGCAGAATGTCCGGGTGATGCGCATGCAGGTAAACCGCCCCCGCGCCCTGACGTGCGCCAAGCTGGTTGGCATAGGAGAACGCGTCTTCCAGCATCTTCATCACCGGGATTACCCCGGAGGACTGGTTTTCGATGCGCTTGATCGGCGCACCCGCTTCACGCAGGTTCGAGAGCAGAAACGCCACGCCGCCGCCGCGTTTGGAAAGCTGCAGTGCCGAGTTCACCGCGCGACCAATCGACTCCATATTGTCCTCGATGCGCAGGAGGAAGCAGGAGACCAGCTCGCCGCGCTGGGCTTTACCGCAGTTGAGAAACGTCGGCGTGGCGGGCTGGAAGCGGCCGGAGAGGATCTCCTCCGTCAGCCTTTCGGCCAGCGCTTCGTCGCCCTGGGCCAGCGTCAGCGCCACCATCACGGTGCGATCTTCAAAGCTTTCCAGGTAGCGTTTGCCGTCGAAGGTTTTCAGGGTGTAGCTGGTGTAATACTTCCACGCGCCGAGGAAGGTCTGGAAACGAAAACCGCTGGCATGGGCGCGCTCAAACAGATTCACCACGAAAGCGCGGTTATAGCGGGCCAGCGCGCGTTCCTCGTAATAACCTTCGTTAACCAGATAGTCGAGACGTTCCTGCTGGCTGCCAAAAGCGACGCTGTTCGGACGGACGTGGGCCGCGAAAAAGGCTTCTACCGCCTCGCGATCTTTGCCAAACTGAATGCGCCCCTCCCGGTCATAGAGGTTAAGCATCGCGTTTAATGCGTGGTAGTCCGGCGTTGCCTGAATTACCCGTTCTGCGGTTGTCGTTGCCAAAATTCGTTCACTCCTTTACGCACGTTTTCTACGTCCTGCTGTGTCCCCATCAGTTCGAAACGATAGAGATACGGCACGCCGCATTTTTGAGAGATGACATCCCCGGCGCGGCCATACGCATCGCCGAAATTACGATTGCCCGCCGCGATCACGCCCCGAATCAGCTCCCGGTTATGAGGATCGTTCAGAAAGCGGATCACCTGGCGAGGCACCGCTCCCGCCGTACCGCCCCCGCCATAGCTGGGCACCACCAGAATGTAAGGTTCGTCTACCTGAATACGCTCCCGCTCGTTGAGCGGAATACGCACCGCAGGCAGTCCGAGGCGCTCAATAAAGCGGAGCGTGTTTTCCGAGCTGCTGGAAAAGAAGACCAGCCTGCTCATGCACGCGTGGCCTGAGCGCTCAGGCGGTTAATCATGTCCGGGCGAAAGCCAGACCAGCTGGTGTCACCGGCAACCACCACCGGAAGCTGACGAAATCCCTGCGCGCGCAGGGTATCGGCGGCCTCGGGCTGCTGGTCGATATTCACCATCTCAAACGCCACGCCGCGGCTCTCCATCGCCCGTTTGGTGGCGTGGCACTGAACACAGTCATTACGAGTGTAAATAATAATGCTCATGATTCGTATTTCCATTTAGAATGAGAAAAGGGCGCGAGTTAACGCGTCAGGTAGTGTGTGTCTTTCTAAAGAGAATACTAGATGTAGTTGAGATAAGATTCAACCATACAAGATATGGGAAATTCAGATTGATGTTGCCCTGATGATGAGCACAGCGGGGCAGGGCTGGCTGTACGGGTTTTTCGGGTGTGAAGGCAAAGAAAAGCCCCGGCGCCAGAGGCTACCGGGGCGGATAAGTCAGACTTACTTACGCAGGCTGAGCAGGGCACCGACAAAGATGCCGACCGCCGCGACGGTTCCCAGCGTACAAAGTGGTTTTTCACGTACGAAGGTCGTAGCGCAGCTTGCCATATCGCAGGCCGCCTGTGTGGCGCGTGAACGTCCGTTCATGCGGGCGCGGGTTTCACGGAGCAGAGACTGAGCCTTACGTTTTGCGGCATCCGCTTCGTCCTTCGCGTCAGTACCCCAGGACTTCAGCACCTCTTCCAGCGTGTCCGCTAATTGGCTGACATCATTACGAATATCCTGAGCGTCGTCGTTAATATCGTTTCGGTTCGGTCTGTTAAACATACGATCCTCCGTAATTTTGTGTTCCTGATGAGTTTAGTTCAGAAATTTAATATCTGAAGCGCATCACGCGTTATCCGGCAGTTTATGGACTATTCTGAAAGCCCTGCTAATGCTGAATACTGTAAGGTTGCCGGGCAGGAAAAGATAACGAGGAAAAGATATGTATTTACGACCTGACGAGGTGGCACGCGTTCTTGAAAAAGAGGGATTCACCATGGATGAGGTGACGCCAAAAGCGTATGGATATCGCCGAGGCGAGAATTATGTGTATGTTAATCGTGAAGCCAGGATGGGACGTACCGCACTCATTATTCACCCGACGCTGAAAGACAGAAGTCTGTCATTTGCTGAACCTGCCTCGGATATTAAAACCTGCGATCATTATCAGCAATTTCCGCTCTATTTAGGCGGTGAACGGCATGAGCATTATGGTATTCCGCACGGTTTCAGCTCGCGTATGGCGCTGGAGCGGTTTCTTAAGGGACTGTTTGGCGACGTACAGTAAATCTGCGACTGGCATTCGCCAGTCGCTTCACATTACGCTTTTACCTGGCTGTACTGGCTGACTTTGAACAGACGGCGGCAGTAGTCGAGAAAATAGCCGTATATCGCACCCATCAGCATTGATACCACGATATTCGAACTGACCGCTGCGGCGATCTGGTGCCAGTCCGCGCCCACCGTCAGCAAAATAGCCACGTAGACCGGAGACTGGAACGTGACGTACGCCAGTACGTCGGCAAGGTTTTTCATCCAGCCCGCCGGGCTGATACGACGCGAGAAGCGCATGACGGCATCGCGGTATAGCCCGTAAGGCCATGCGATAATAATATTGACCGGGATCGCCACCAGGCGAGAAGAAAGTGACTGCTCGAAGGTCATTCCGGAGAGGAATATTTCGATCAGCATGTTCACGACGGAACAGTAAACAACCATCGCGAAAGTATCCGCCACCGCGTGGCGCAGGCGAGATTGCGGCGAGAACATGTCTGAACTCCTTGAGAAGAACACAGTGGAAACGATTTTCCTGCAGCGGTTAGTGCTTTAGGTTGGTTTGCTTGAGGTGTATAGAGTATATCTCTGACTTTGAACTAACAACTAGTGATTAATTTTTATTTAATCACCTTTTGTCCACAAAATTCTCTAAAATTGTGTGATTTTTACTCTGTTCGTTATAATCTGTCTCGTTTGATAATTTTTATAATTTAATCAATTGGTTAGTTTTAATGTTGGCGCGGGTGAAAATCACCGTTATGGTAGCGGCGCAATATGCTGTGATTCGGATTAAAGTTGACCATTTATATGGATGCAGTGATTAGATTCGCCTCTGCCCTGACTGCATCCTGTTCTAATATTAACAGCGTGATTTAGTTATATTTACAATTATGCCCATACGGTCCTTTGGGTAGATATTTCAACTCAAATGAATTATTCTGTCGGCGATTTATCTATTTACCCCAAAGAAAAGGTTTTCAAATAATATGTCTTTGACGTTACAGAATCTTAATAATATCCGAACCCTGCGCGCGATGGCGCGTGAATTATCCCTGGACGTTCTTGAGGAAATGCTGGAAAAGGTCAGGGTCGTTACTGAAGAGAAACGCAGCGAGCTGGCAGAATTAGAGCAGCAGCGTGCCGAGCAGCAGGAAAAAATTAATGCCCTGCTTGAGCTGATGAAAGCCGATGGTATTTCCCCCTCCGATCTGCTGGGTTCAGAACTGGCGCAGGCGGGTAAACCGGCTAAAAAGCGTAAACCGCGTGAAGCGAAATATCGCTTTATTGACCAGAACGGTGAAGAGAAAACGTGGACCGGCCAGGGCCGCACGCCGAAGCCTATTGCCAGCGCGCTGGCAGAGGGTAAATCACTGGATGATTTTCTGATCTAATACGTGGACCGGGCGGAACATGCCGCCCGGTTGTCTGTTCAGCAGACGCCGAAATCACCTTCCTCGGTATACGGCGCCAGCTCGGCCGCTTTCAGCGTATATTTTTCACCTTGTTCATTGCTGGCCTGTACCGCTACAACGCTTTCACCGTTCACTTCGAGCACCTTCAGTTTCGGGCCGCCTTTAAGCGGTTGCACATAATCACCGACAGAAAACATATAACCTCCTCATCGTTTTAGCGATCTTCACCTTAGCCCACGTCCGGCACCGGGTACAGCGTAATTCATTGATTACTGCTTATGGGGTACGACGGTTCCACGGCATTATCTTCAGCAGCCGCGCCATGCCACAAAAGCCCGTAACACCGGCGAAAAGCAGCCCGGCGCCGACAAAACCGCTTAGCAGGAAAAAGCCGCTGGAGACGCTATAGCCCAGCACCACGCCGCAGAGGATCAGCAGTCCGGCGGCAATTTGTACCTGCCGCATCAGCGGAAGCGGCTGGGATTTATCTTCAACGGTCAGCAGCCCGGCCTGCTTCCAGCCCTGAATGCCCCCCTCAACCACGAAGGCCTGAGCCGGAGACGCTGCCTGCGCAAGTCGCGCAGCATTGTTTGATGTCCGTGCCCCGGACTGACAGTGAAAAATCACCGTTTCACCAGGGGATGCATTAAGCCCGCCGGGTAAAGAATCCAGCGGTATGGAGTGCGCTGCCGGAATATGCTCACGGGCATACTCGTCGGGATCGCGAATATCAACCAGTTTTGCGCCTTCTTTAACAAGCGCGTTTGCCTGCTGAGGCGAAATAAGAGAAAGAGACATGGTGTTTCCTTTCGGTCAATTTCTGAGTAGTAGAACATTTAAGGAAAGGCTTAAGCCAGTGTAAAAAGGGTAAAGGCAGGTAAAAGCGCGAGAGACGAATGGCGGTTACCCGTAAACTGGCTATGCTTAGAGAGTGTCTCTTTTTAATTTTCAATTGGTTAGCTTGCACGGAGTGATTATGGGTTTTTGGCGCGTTGTTTTTACGATTATTCTCCCGCCGCTGGGCGTGCTGCTTGGCAAGGGACTGGGCTGGGCGTTTATTCTGAACATCCTTCTGACCCTTCTGGGCTACTTCCCGGGTCTTATCCACGCGTTTTGGGTACAAACGAAAAACTAAGTGCGCCACAGTAAGTCACTGTAGATGCCGGTCAATACGCCCTCCGGGCCAAACTGCTGTTTGATCCAGCGCGTCACCTGGCCGGTCGCTGCATGCTGCGTGGCGAGCAGCATGCGCGAATCCTGACGCGGGTTATTAATGCGCCGCGTGATGAGCAGCCCGTCTTCCACCGCCTCTCTTGCCATGTATTCCGGCAAAAAGCCAATCCCTTCCCCCAGAATCTGACACTGGCACTTGGTGTTGAAATCTGGCACCAGAATCGCCTCCTGGCCATGCAGCAGCCAGCCGACCTTCTTGTTGATGGTATGCGCGGTATCTTCCACCATGATGTTGGGATACAGACGCAGCTGGCTCTCCGCTATCGGTTCGGGAACAAAGGCGAGGGGATGTTCCGGCGCGATGGCAAACACCCAGCGGATGGCGCCAATTTCGGTGTAATCAATCCCGCCGCCGTCCAGCAGGGTGTCCGGCGCGCCGATGGCGATGTTGGCCTGGTTGTTGATGATGGAATCCCAGACGCCGTTGTACACCTCGGTGGTGACAGTGATCTGACAGGTGGGAAACTGCTTTTTCAGCACCTGCAGCAGCCGCGCGGTATGGCGCGGCGTATACAAGAGCTGATTAATGCAGATACGCACCCGCGCCTCAATGCCCTGAGAGATGGTATCTATCCCGCGCTTGATGGCGTGAAAATCGTTCAGCAGGTCGGTGGCTTTACGGTAAAAGTAAAACCCGGATTCGGTCAGCTCGATGCTGCGCGTATTGCGCACAAACAGCACCACGTCCAGCCCGGTCTCCATGCGTTTGATGGTGTAGCTGATGGCGGAGGTCGTCACGCCCAGCTCGGCGGCGGCTTTGCTGAAGCTGCCGAAGCGTGCCGCAGTGGTGAAGGCCAGCAGATTCTCTTCGGTAAAGATGGAATTCATATCACAGCATCCTCAGCCATCAGTTTTGAACATATTTTAACAGCGCCGTTACATCACATTTGAAGTGGGTCACAGTTCTGACTATTTACGCGGAGCCGCGTCATGCAAGGCTTTTACAACCATAAGGATAATGCTGTCTGAGGCGATAAAAAGCGGTAAGCCATAAGAAAAAGGTTGCACAGACGCACGTTTTAGCCTGACTGTTGAATTTAACTCAATAATGAATTGCGTGTCGATGAATCATTTTTAAGCGGATTCTTTTGTGACCAGGCTGTTGCTATTCTCAGGTCATCAGAAGTGAAACATTGGGAGACTGAATATGTCTGCAAACGCACTCGTTACGGAATTTCTGCTGGCGGCAGAAGAGGGCAACATCGACGCGCTAAAAGCCTGCCTGGATAACGGCGTGGATATTAACGCCACCAACCGCCAGAAAAGAACCGCCATTATTATTGCCAGCCTGAAAAAGCATTACGCCTGTGTGGAATATTTAATTGCTGCCGGCGCGGATATTGATAAACAGGATCAGACCTGTTTTAACCCCTTCCTGATTAGCTGCCTGACCAATGATTTAACCCTGCTGCGCATTGTCCTTCCGGCGAATCCGGATCTTGACCGCCTGACGCGCTTCGGCGGCGTGGGCATTACCCCTGCCAGTGAAAAAGGCCACGTTGAAATCGTGCGCGAGCTGCTGGCAAAAACCGATATTAACGTCAACCACACCAATTTTGTCGGCTGGACGCCGCTGCTGGAAGCCATTGTGCTGAACGACGGCGGCGCAAAGCAGCAGGAGATTGTGAAGCTGCTGCTGGATCACGGCGCGAACCCGCACATGACCGATAAATACGGCAAAACCCCGCTCGAACTGGCGCGGGAAAAAGGCTTTGATGCAATAGCCGACCTGCTGCTGGCGGCGGGCGCATAACGTATTCGGCCAGCGTTTCCCGGCTGGCCGTTAATTCAAAAAAGCATTTTTACCGACGTGCATTCTGCACGACGGCGGCCCCCTTTTATCCGTATTCAGGAGAAAACAATGCCAACCAAAATCGTTATAAAAAAGAACACGTATTTTGATTCGGTTTCACTGATGTCCGTTTCCACCAAAGCCAATAAATTACCGGGCGTCGAGCAGGCGTTTGTGGCCATGGCGACGGAAATGAACAAAGGCGTATTAAAAAACCTCGGGCTGTTAACGCCGGAATTAGCCGACGCCAAAAACGGCGACCTGATGATCGTGATTAAAGGCGACGCGGCGAATGATGAAACCCTGGCCGCTATTGAGGCGTTATTCACGCGTAAAGAGAGCGGAGGCACCCATGAAGCACGCTACGCGACGATTGCCAGCGCCAAAACCCATCGCCCGGACAGCAACCTTGCGGTGATTTCCGTTAACGGCACCTTCGCCGCACGCGAAGCGCGCCAGGCGCTGGAAAACGATCTTAACGTCATGCTCTTTTCCGATAACGTATCCCTCGACGACGAGCTGGCGCTGAAGCAGCTGGCGCACCAGAAAGGGCTGCTGATGATGGGGCCGGACTGCGGCACCGCCATTATCAACGGCGCGGGGCTGTGCTTCGCCAACGCGGTGCGTCGCGGGCCGATTGGCATCGTCGGCGCCTCTGGCACCGGCAGCCAGGAGCTGAGTGTGCGCATTCATGAATTCGGCGGCGGCGTGTCTCAGCTGATTGGCACCGGCGGGCGCGATCTCAGCGAGAAAATCGGCGGCCTGATGATGCTCGACGCCATCGACATGCTCGAAGCCGATGAGGGCACCCGGGTCATTGCGCTCATCTCCAAGCCGCCCGCACCTGCGGTGGCGGAGAAAGTGCTGGCGCGCGCGCGGGCATGCCGCAAGCCTGTCATCGTGTGCTTCCTTGGCCGCAGCGAACCGCCCGCCGATGAAGACGGCCTGCAGTTTGCCCGCGGCACCAAAGAGGCGGCGCTGAAGGCGGTACTGCTCACCGGCATTAAAAAAGAGTCCCTGGATTTACACCCGCTCAACTGGCCGCTGATTGAAGAGGTGCGCGCCCGCCTGACCCCGCAGCAGAAATACATTCGCGGCCTGTTCTGCGGCGGCACCCTGTGCGATGAGGCGATGTTCGCGGCGCTTGCGAAATTCGACGACGTTTACAGCAACATCCAGCCGGATCCGGCTAAGCGCCTGAAAGACATCAGCGTCAGCCAGGCCCACACCTTCCTCGACTTTGGCGACGACGATTTCACCAACGGCAAGCCGCACCCGATGATCGACCCGACCAACCGCATCAGCCGCCTGCTGCAGGAGGCGCGCGATCCGGAGGTGGGCGTCATCGTAATGGACTTCGTGCTCGGCTTTGGCGCGCACGAGGATCCGGTCGGCGTGATGATCGACGCCATCAAGGAGGCGCAGGCGATCGCGAAGGCCGATAACCGTCCGCTGGAGATCCTCGGCTACGTGCTCGGCACCGACCAGGATCCGCAGTCGCTGGCGCAGCAGTGCCAGCTCCTGACCGATGCAGGCGTCATCTGGGCCAGCAGCAGCACCAATACCGGATTACTGGCTCGCGAATTTGTCTGCAAAGGGGAGAAAGCATAATGACGACCTTATTCAACCAGCCGCTGAACGTCATCAACGTCGGCATTGCGATGTTCAGCAACGATCTCAAAAAACAGCACGTCCCCGTCACTCAACTGGACTGGACGCCGCCGGGGCAGGGCAATATGCAGGTGGTGGAGGCGCTCGACCAGCTGGCGGAAAAACCGCTGGCGGAGAAGATCGCCGCCGCGAATAAAATCGCTCTTGAGCGCATTATTCAGTCCCATCCGGTGCTGGTGGGTTTCGAGCAGGCCATTAACGTTGTGCCGGGCATGACCCGCACCACCATTCTGCACGCCGGTCCGCCTGTCGCATGGGAAAACATGTGCGGGGCGATGAAGGGCGCAGTCACCGGGGCGCTGGTATTTGAAGGGCTGGCGACGGATCTGGAGGATGCCGCAAGGCTCGCCGCTTCAGGCGACATCACCTTCTCGCCGTGCCACGAGCACGACTGCGTGGGCTCGATGGCGGGCGTCACCTCCGCATCAATGTTTATGCACATCGTTGAGAACAAAACCTACGGCAACCGCGCGTTCACCAACCTCAGCGAGCAGATGGCGAAGATCCTGCGCATGGGCGCCAACGACCAGAGCGTGATTGACCGTCTGAACTGGATGCGCGACGTGCTCGGCCCGATGCTGCGCGACGCGATGAAGATCGTCGGCGAAATCGACCTGCGCCTGATGCTGGCCCAGGCGCTGCATATGGGCGACGAGTGCCACAACCGCAACAACGCGGGCACTACGCTGCTGATCCAGGCGCTGACCCCGGGGCTGATTCAGGCGGGCTATCCGGTGGAGCAGCAGCGCGAGGTGTTCGAGTTTGTCGCCAGCAGCGACTACTTCTCCGGCCCAACGTGGATGGCGATGTGTAAAGCCGCGCTGGACGCCGCTCACGGCATTGAGTACAGCACCGTCGTCACCACCATGGCGCGCAATGGCTACGAGTTCGGCCTGCGCGTCTCCGGCCTGCCGGGGCAGTGGTTCACCGGCCCGGCGCAGCAGGTGATTGGCCCGATGTTTGCGGGCTATAAGCCGGAAGACTCCGGGCTGGACATCGGCGACAGCGCCATCACCGAAACCTACGGCATCGGCGGCTTTGCGATGGCGACGGCCCCGGCCATCGTTGCGCTGGTGGGCGGCACGGTGGAGGAAGCCATCGACTTCTCCCGCCAGATGCGCGAGATCACCCTCGGCGAAAACCCGAACGTCACCATTCCGCTGCTCTCGTTTATGGGTATCCCGACCGCCATCGACATCACCAGAGTCGCGGGCAGCGGCATTTTGCCGGTCATTAATACCGCCATTGCCCATAAGGACGCGGGCATCGGCATGATTGGGGCGGGCATCGTTCACCCGCCGTTTAGCTGTTTTGAAAAGGCGCTGTTAACCTTCCGCGATCGCTACTTTTTATAAGGCAAGCATCCATGAAAAACATGAAACTGGAGTGGAAAAGAGGTGACTGGGCGGCTTATTTCGGGTTGATGACCAACAACCTGACCAATTTGCTGACCATGATGGGGTTGCTCATTTTTGTCGTCGGCATCCCGAAGGAGATTGTTTATGGACGCATCGCGCCGGCCTTCGGGCTGGCGGTGCTGGTGGCGAGTATTTGCTACGCCTGGTTTGGCCTGCAGATGGCGCGCGCCACCGGGCGTACGGACGTCACAGCGCTGCCGTCTGGCCCGAGCGCGCCGTCGATTTTTACCGTCACCTTCCTCGTACTGATGCCGGTTTATCAGCAAACGGGCGATGCAGATTTCGCAATCCAGATCGGCCTGGTGTGGTGCTTCGTGGAAGCGATGATCCTCGCGGGCGGCTCGTTCCTCGGAGAGACCATCCGCAAGATGATCCCGCGCACCGTGCTGCTGTCGTGCCTGTCCGGACTGGGACTGCTGCTGCTGGCGATGAACCCGATGCTGCAGGCGTTCGAAGCGCCTACCGTGTCGTTCATCGTTCTGCTGCTGATCTTCATCAACTGGTTCGGTAAAAAGCCGATTTTCGCCAAAATCCCGACAGGTCTGCTGTTGCTGATTGCCGGTACGGCATTAGCGTGGATCTCCGGCCTGCAAAGCCCGGAAGCGATCAAAGCGTCCATGTCCTCCTTCGGCTTTAACCCGCCGGAGGTGCACGTGGACAGCTTTATGCAGGGGCTGCCGCACGCGCTGCCGTATCTTGCATCCGCCGTGCCGCTGGGGCTGGCGAACTATATCTTTGACCTGGAGAACATCGAAAGCGCCCATGCGGCGGGGGATGAATACCCTACCCGCAAGGTGATGCTGGCGAACGGCCTGGCGTCGATGCTCGGCTGCCTGATGGGCAACCCGTTCCCGGTGACGGTCTATGTCGGCCACCCTGGCTGGAAAGCGATGGGCGCCAGCATCGGCTACACGCTCGCCTCCGGGGTGACCATGTTCATCGTACCGCTGTTCGGACTGGGGGCGTTTATGCTCGCCATCATTCCGATGACCGCCATCGTGCCGATTCTGGTGTTTATCGGCGTCGTCACCGCCAACCAGGTGGTGAGGGAAACGCCCAAAGTGGAGGTGCCGGTGATCTTTATCTGCCTGTTCCCGTGGATCGCCAACTGGGCGCTGACCATGATGAACAGCGTGATGGGTGCGGCAGGCACCAGCGCGGCGAAAATCGGCACCGATGTGCTGCACAGCAAGGGGATCTACTACGAAGGATTAGTCCATCTGGGGAACGGGGCACCGCTCGCCAGCATGCTGTGGGGCTGTATCGCCATTTTCGCCATCATTAACAAACCGCTGCGCGGTGCCGTGGCTGCGGCGGGTGGGGCGTTGCTGGCGCTGTTCGGGGTGATCCACGCTCCGGTCGTGGGCTTTGCCGAAGGCAGTTCGCTGATGTTCGTCACGGCCTACCTGATGATGGGCGGCATGTTTGTGGTGAAGCATTTCCTCGATAGCCGGGAAGTTGCGAGCGCTGCTGCACCAGTATCTGAAGCTTAAGGCATTGCCCCCTCACCCTAACCCTCTCCCCAAAGGGGAGAGGGTGTAATCGTCCCCTCTCCCCTTTGGGGAGAGGGCCGGGGTGAGGGGAACATACCGCACCGTTGCGAAGGAAAACGTATGAAAGAGCTTATGGTCGTCGCCATTGGCGGCAACAGCATTATCAAAGACAACGCCAGCCAGTCGGTTGAACATCAGGCGCAGGCGGTTAAAGCGGTGGCAGACTCCGTGCTTGAAATGCTGGCCTCCGACTATGACATCGTGCTTACCCACGGTAACGGCCCCCAGGTGGGGCTGGATCTGCGCCGCGCTGAGATTGCCCACGAGCGGGAGGGGCTTCCCCTGACGCCGCTGGCAAACTGCGTGGCGGACACCCAGGGCGGCATCGGCTACCTGATCCAGCAGGCGCTTAACAACCGTCTGGCGGCGCGCGGGGAGCAAAAGGCGGTCACGGTTGTCACCCAGGTGGAGGTGGATAAAAACGATCCCGGCTTTACGCACCCGACGAAACCGATCGGCGCGTTCTTCAGCGAGGCGCAGCGCGACGAGCTGCAGCAGGCGCACCCGGAATGGCACTTTGTTGAGGATTCGGGCCGGGGCTATCGTCGCGTGGTGGCCTCCCCACAGCCGCTGCGCATTGTCGAAGCCGATGCGATCAAGACATTGACGCAAAAGGGCTTCGTGGTGATCGGCGCGGGCGGTGGCGGTATTCCCGTGGTGCGCTCGGCGCAGGGCGATTACCAGAGCGTCGACGCGGTGATTGATAAAGATCTCTCCACCGCGCTGCTGGCGCGCGAGATCCGCGCCGACGTGCTGGTGATTACCACCGGCGTGGAAAAGGTGTACGTCAACTTCGGCAAGCCGAACCAGCAGGCGCTGGACACCGTCAGCGTGGCGCAAATGACGCGCTACATGGACGAAGGCCACTTCCCGGCGGGCAGCATGCTGCCCAAAATCGTCGCGTCGCTGGAGTTTTTACGCCACGGCGGCAGGCGCGTGATTATCACCTCGCCGGACTGCCTGCCCGCCGCTCTGCGTGGTGAAACCGGTACCCATATTGTGAATGAAGGAAGATAAGATGAATGAGAATAAAAGCCGCCGTGAGTTTATCAGCCAGAGCGGCAAAATGGTCACCGCCTGCGCGCTGTTTGGCGCAACCGGCTCCGTCGCGTATGCTGCCGACTCTGCAAAACCAACCAGCGAGACGGGCAAGCCGATGAACATCACCGCGAAGCATTACTATCTGGACAACGTGCTGCTCGAAGCCGGGTTTAATTTCGACGGCAGCGTGGCGACGAGCACCCGCACCGAGCTGAAAACGCTGGAGATCAAAGACGGGAAGATTGTCGCCCTGCGCGACAACGGCAGCCACGCCGACGCGACCCTGCCGCGCTACGATGCGGGTAAAAAGCTGATGCTTCCGGCAATGCGCGACATGCACATTCACCTGGATAAAACCTTCTACGGCGGCCCGTGGCGCTCCCTGAACCGCCCTGCAGGCACCACGATTCAGGACATGATTCGCCTTGAGCAGAAGCTGCTGCCGGAACTGCAGCCCTATACCCAGGAACGCGCGGAGGCGCTTATCGACCTTATCCAGTCGAAAGGCTCCACTATTGCCCGCAGTCACTGCAACATTGAGCCGGTCTCCGGCCTGAAAAATCTGGAAAATTTACAGGCGGTCTTATCGCGCCGTAAACCCGACTTTGACTGCGAAATCGTCGCCTTCCCGCAGCACGGCCTGCTGCTCTCCAACTCTGAAAAACTGATGCGCGAGGCGATGCAGGCCGGGGCGCACTACGTGGGTGGGCTGGATCCGACGAACGTTGACGGTGCCATGGAGAAATCCCTCGATCTGATGTTCCAGATTGCGCTGGACTACGACAAAGGGGTGGATATTCACCTGCATGAAACCAGCCCGGCGGGCGTGGCGGCGGTGAACTATATGGTGGAAACCGTGGAGAAAACGCCGGAGCTGAAGGGTAAGCTGACCATCAGCCACGCCTTCGCGCTGGCGACGCTCAACGAGCAGCAGGTGGATGAGATTGCCACCCGCATGGCAGCGCAGCAGGTGACCATCGCCTCCACCGTGCCGATTGGCACCCTGCACATGCCGCTGAAGCAGCTGCGCGACAAGGGTGTGTTCGTGATGACGGGCACCGACAGCGTAATCGACCACTGGTCGCCGTACGGCCTGGGTGACATGCTGGAGAAGGCGAATCTCTACGCCCAGCTCTACATTCGCCCGAACGAGCAGACGCTCTCCCGCGCGCTCGGTATCGCCACCGGCGACGTGCTGCCGCTGAACGACAAAGGCGAACGGGTGTGGCCAAAAGCACAGGACGACGCCAGCTTTGTGCTGGTGGATGCCTCCTGCTCCGCCGAAGCGGTGGCGCGCATTTCGCCGCGCACCGCGACGTTCCACAAGGGGAATCTGGTCTGGGGCTCGGTCGCCTGACGCCACGTTGGGGTATCGCTACAGGTGATACCCCGACAATCGCAACTCACGGTCAATCCACTCGACGAACTGCTGGATCTTCCACGCGCGTTCGTTCATGTGCGGCATCACCAGATGGTGCGCGTTGATGGCGATACCCATTTCATCAGGCAGCACCTGCACCAGCGAGCCATCCTTCAGGTGATCGGTAGCCATCATTTTGCTCTCCAGAATAAACCCAAGCCCCATGCGCGCCGCTTCAAAGCTCATGTAGGAGCGGTCGAAGCTGAGGCTGAAATTAAGCCAGGGCCTGTCGATATTGTGCCAGGCGAACCATTTTTCCCAGTTCACCAGGGTGCTGGTGGACGAGATAAGCGACTGTTGCAGCAGATCGGCGGGCGTGCTGATGGGATGCTCTTCTGCATAGTCCGGCGAGGCCAATACCACCAGCGTGTCGTTTTTAATGGTCATCACCCGGTAGGCGTCCCAGTCCGGAATACCGTGACGGATATCAATGTCGATATTATCTCTGGCGAACTGCAGGTTCTCATAGGAGCAGGTGAGATTGATGGTGATATCAGGATATTCGGCGCGGAATCTGCCCAGACGGCGCAACAGCCAGGACAGCCCGAAGGTGGGGGAAGAGTGCACGCGAAGCACAGCATTGTCTTTTTCTTTCACGATCTGATCGGTGGCGCGCCCGATGGCGCTCATCGCCGCCGAGACCTCCCGCAGATATTTTTCTCCCGTCGGGGTGAGTTGAACCCCTTTGCCGCTGCGGATGAATAACTTCTTGCCCAGCCACGATTCCAGCGACGCGATCTGGTGGCTTACCGCCGAAGGCGTGACGTTGAGCTGTTCCGCCGCCTGATGGATGCTCAGGGCGTTAGCAACGGCTATAAACGCCTGCAAATTTCTGAGCGAGGGTAGCGATAACGTCTGGCGATCCTGCGCGGGCATGGCCTACTCCTTACACGATAATTGATAAAAAACATAACATTGAGACTGCGAGCGGGCAATTTTATCCCGATGTTATTTTTTTGAGCTGTATCGCGAATCAAATTTATCTCAGCAATAAATGAGCTTTATTGAATGGCGTTTCATGGGTGAGCCGATATATTGACGTTGAACGCAATAATAAAACGACTCACGGTGTTCGAATAATGAGGTAAGTTATGTCTCGTATAGAACAAGCTGTCCCCTACATAAAGACTAAAAAAACCAATTACCGTTTCGTTGTGCTGGCATTAATTTTTATTGTTTATGCCATTAACTATGCTGACCGAACAAATATTGGTGCGGTATTGCCGTTTATCATTGACGAATTTCATATCAATAATTTCGAAGCCGGTGCCATCGCCAGCATGTTTTTTTTGGGATACGCCCTGAGCCAAATTCCTGCGGGCTTTTTTATTGCCAAAAAGGGAATTCGCGGCATGGTGGCACTGTCGATATTCGGCTTCTCTGCCTTTACCTGGCTGATGGGCACCGCAACCTCGGTTCTGGGCCTGAAGTGTATCCGCCTGGGGCTGGGGTTAACAGAGGGGCCGTGCCCGGTCGGGCTGGCCTCCACCATCAATAACTGGTTTCCGCCCAGGGAGAAGGCCACGGCCACGGGCGTCTACATCGCCGCCACCATGTTCGCGCCCATCCTCGTGCCGCCGCTGGCAGTGTGGATCGCCATGACCTGGGGCTGGCGCTGGGTCTTCTTCTCCTTTGCGATCCCCGGTCTGGTCATTGCCGTCCTGTGGTATCTGTTGGTACGCACTAAGCCGTCCGAGAGCGCATTCGTCTCTAAAGCGGAGCTGGAGACCATTACCGCCGGTCAGGAGACCCTGGACGCCAGACGGGAAAACATCGTGATTTCACCGGGATTTGCACGCCTTGACCGGCTGATCCGTGTGCGGGAATTAGCCCCGGTAAGCACGGTGAAAGGGCTGTTTACCTCGAAGAATATTCTCGGCGACTGCCTGGCCTATTTTATGATGGTCAGCGTGCTGTACGGACTGTTGACGTGGATCCCGCTCTATCTGGTGAAAGAGAAAGGCTTTACGTTTATGAGCATGGGGCTGGTCGCCAGCATGCCGTGCATCGGCGGATTTATCGGTGCGATTTTTGGCGGCTACGTCTCCGACAAACTGCTCGGCCGCCGACGTAAACCGACCATGATGTTTACCGCCATCAGCACCGTTTTAATGATGGTCATTATGCTGAATATTCCGCAAAGCACCGTGGCGGTTTGCGTCGGGCTATTTTTTGTCGGCCTCTGTCTGAATATTGGCTGGCCCGCTTTTACGGCTTATGGGATGGCTGTTGCGGACAGTAAAACCTATCCCATTGCCGCGTCCATCATCAATAGCGGCGGTAATCTCGGCGGATTTGTTTCCCCGATGCTGGCAGGTTATCTGCTGGATAAAACAGGCAGTTTTAATTCCGTGTTTATTTATTTCGGTATTTGCGCAGCCATTGGCTTAATTATGATTATGCTGCTGGAAGAGCCGAAATAAAACATTAAATCTCTCTTGTCCGAATGGAGTAAATATATGCTACTGAAAAATAAAGTCGCCGTTATTACCGGCGCGGCTTCCGTACGCGGTTTGGGTTTCGCTACGGCGAAATTATATGCCGAACAGGGCGCGAAAGTGGTCATTATTGACTTAGACGCCGAAGCCAGTCGGGCTGCCGCCGCGAGCCTGGGCGACGAACATCTGGGCCTTGCGGCGAACGTCAGCAATGAATTACAGGTTAATGCCGCCATTGAGCAGGTGCTGGGGAAATACGGGCGCATCGATATTCTGGTGAATAACGCCGGCATTACTCAGCCGATCAAGCTGATGGATATCAAACGCGAAAATTACGATGCGGTGCTTGACGTCAGCCTGCGCGGCACGCTGCTAATGTCCCAGGCGGTTATTCCCACTATGCGCGCGCAAAAGTCGGGCAGCATCGTCTGCATTTCATCGGTATCGGCCCAGCGCGGCGGCGGCATCTTTGGCGGCCCACACTACAGCGCCGCAAAAGCGGGCGTGCTGGGGCTGGCAAAAGCCATGGCGCGCGAGCTGGGGCCAGACAATGTGCGCGTAAACTGCATCACGCCGGGGCTTATCCAGACGGACATTACCGCAGGCAAGCTGAGCGATGAGATGAAAACGTCCATTCTGGCGGGCATTCCGCTTAACCGCCTCGGCGACGCGCAGGATATTGCCCGCGCCGCGCTGTTCCTCGGAAGCGACCTCTCTTCTTACTCCACCGGTATCACGCTCGACGTGAACGGCGGGATGCTGATCCATTAAGGAGACACGACGATGACGGATACCACAGTTCAACAGGTTGCCGCCGCGGCCTGGCGCATTCGCCGCTACGCGCTGCGCATGGGCGAAGTGCAGGGGCAGGGCTACATCGGGCAGGCGCTGGGCTATGCCGATGTGCTGGCCACCGCGTTTGCCCACGGGATGAACCTTAAGCCGGGCGAGCCGGAGTGGGAGGGGCGTGACCGTTTTTTGCTCTCTCACGGCCACTACGCCATTGCCTGTTACGCCGCCCTGATTGAAGCGGGAATCGTTCCTGAAGAGGAGCTGGAGACCTACGGCGCGGACGACAGCCGCCTGCCGATGTCCGGCATGGCAACCTACACGCCGGGCATGGAGATCTCCGGCGGTTCGCTGGGGCAGGGCTTAAGCATTGGCGTTGGCATGGCGCTGGGGCTGAAGCGCAAGCAGAGCGCGGCATGGGTCGTTAACTCCATGTCGGACGGCGAGCTGGACGAAGGGTCAACCTGGGAAGCGGCGATGTCGGCGGCACATCACGGCCTGTCGAACCTGATCGTGCTGGTGGACATTAACCGCCAGCAGGCGGATGGCAACTCGCACGCGATCCTCGGCTTTGAGCCGCTGGAGGATAAATGGACCTCCTTCGGCTGGTACGTGCAGCGCGTCAACGGCAACGATGTCCCTTCACTGGTAACGGCGTTTGATAACGCCAAATGCTACCCGGAAAACCAGCCGCGCGTCATTTTGTGCGACACGCTGATGGGCAAGGGCGTGCCGTTCCTCGAAAAGCGTGACAAGAACCATTTTATTCGCGTGGATGCTGACGAGTGGCAAAAGGCACTCGCCGTGCTGGATGCCAACAAACCTGAAGGAGTGCTGTAATGAGCCAGACCACGGAGAAAAAACCGCGTTTAACCACGTCGGCGATGATTGCCTCTATCGCGGAAGAGGGCCAGGAGACGCGAGCCGCACCGTTCGGCCACGCGCTGGTGAAGCTGGCGGAACAGCGACCGGAGGTCGTCGGCATGACGGCGGATCTGTCGAAGTACACCGATCTGCATATTTTCGCTCAGGCCTACCCGGAACGCTTCTTTCAGATGGGCATGGCCGAGCAGTTGTTAATGGGGGCCGCGGGCGGCATGGCGAAAGAGGGTTTTATTCCTTTCGCCACCACCTATGCCGTCTTCGCCACCCGCCGCGCCTACGATTTTATCCATCAGGTGATTGCTGAAGAGCACCTGAACGTGAAGATCTGCGCGGCGCTGCCGGGGCTAACCACCGGTTACGGGCCGAGCCACCAGGCGACGGAAGATATTGCGATTATGCGCGGTATTCCGGGCATGACGATTATTGATCCCTGTGACGCAATCGACACCGAACAGGCGGTGCCGGCGATGGCAGCGCACGATGGCCCGGTGTATATGCGACTGCTGCGTGGCAAGGTGCCAGTGGTGCTGGACCAGTACAACTACCAGTTTAAGATTGGCAAAGCCGTGCTGCTGGAAGAAGGGCGCGACGTCCTGATCATCGCCTCTGGGCTGATGACAATGCGCGCGCTGGAGGCGGCGAAGCAGCTGCGTAAAGATAACGTCAGCGTGGCGGTGCTGCACTCGCCCACCATTAAGCCGCTGGACGAAGAGACGATCCTGGCGCAGGCTGCGAAGCCGGGACGGCTGGTGATTGTGGCGGAAAACCACAGCAGCGTGGGCGGGCTTTGCGAGGCTGTCGCGTCTCTGTTGATGCGCAACCGCGTTAACGTGGATTTCGATACCGTCGCGCTGCCGGACGCGTTCCTGGATGCGGGCGCGCTGCCCACCCTCCATGACCGCTACGGGATCTCAGCCACAGCTATGGTGGAGAAAATCCGTCGCAGGCTGTGATTTATAAGACGGATACGTTGTCAACGGGCGAGGGGTGCTTTACCCTCGCCACTGTTGCGATAAAGGAGTCCGTCATGGCACAAAACATCTACGACAACCCGGCATTTTTTGAAGGCTATGCCCAGCTTCCGCGCTCGGTTCAGGGCCTGGACGGCGCGCCGGAGTGGCCCGCGCTCAAGGCAATGCTGCCAGATTTAACCGGTAAATCGGTTGTTGATCTCGGCTGCGGCTACGGCTGGTTCTGCCGCGCGGCGCGCGAGCTGGGCGCGTCTGACGTCAAGGGTGTTGATATTTCAGAAAAAATGCTCGCCCGCGCGGCTGAACTGACTGATGACAACCGGATTCACTATCAGCGTAGCGATCTGGAATCTCTGGCGCTGAAAGCGAATAGCCTCGATCTGGTCTACAGCTCGCTGGCGCTGCACTACCTGCCGGAGCTGGACACGCTATTCGCCAACGTTCAGCGCGCGCTCAAACCCGGCGGCAGCCTGGTCTTTTCGATGGAGCACCCGATATACACCTGCGCTACCCGTCAGGGCTGGCTGACCGACGACCGCGGCGAGCGGTTCTGGGGAGTGAACCGTTATCAGGACGAGAGCCAGCGCGTCAGCAACTGGCTGGCGGACGGGGTGATTAAATACCACCGCACGCTGGGCACCACGCTTAACGCACTGATCAAAGCGGGGTTAACGATAAGCGAAGTTAATGAGTGGGGGCCAACGCAGGCGCAGATTGAGGCCTGGCCTGCATTGGCCGAAGAGGCGGAGCGCCCGATGCTGGTGCTGATCGCCGCCGGTAAGGATCAATAACCGACTTTATACACCCTCCCGCTCTGCACCCCTTCCACGCTGCGGCGGTAGGCCTGCGCCACGGTCGCGGCGGGAACGCTTTCAAAGCCGGGGAAGAACCCGTCATACGCTTCGGCGGACTCCGTCAGTACCGTTGGGCTAATCAGGTTGATGCGGATCCCGCGCGGGAGTTCGCAGGCTGCAGCGCGGACAAACCCTTCCAGCGCCGCGTTTACCGTGGTGGCATTCACACCCTGCGCAATCGGCTCGTGCGCCACAATCCCGCTTATCAGCGTAATCGAGCCGCCTTCGTTCAAATAATGCTGGCCGGTCAGCGCCAGACGCACCTGCCCCAGCAGCTTATCCTGCAGGCCCTGGTTGAAGTCGCTGTCTTTCATGGTCGCGAGCGGGCCAAAGTAGAGGCCACCGCTGGCGGAGACAATCGCATCCACCGGGCCGATTTTCTCAAACAGCGCCTGGACGCTCGCCTGCGAGGTGATATCCACCTGATAGTCGCCCTGCGTGCGACCGACGCGGATGACCTCGTGACGACGGCTTAATTCTTCGGTTACGGCACGCCCGACAGTACCGCTGGCACCAATAATGACGATTTTCATAGCAGACTCCTTATGTTGTGAGCCCTCATTCTTTAATAAATAAAAAGTCAGATAAACTGGGCTAAAGTTAGATGATTGCTAACCAGAGGTTCGGAATATGGATAAGCTTCGCGGGATGGAGACGTTCATTGCGGTAGTGGAAAGCGGCAGTTTTACCGGCGCGGCGTCCCGGCTGGAGATGTCGGCGGTCATGGTGGGAAAGTATATTGCGCTGCTGGAATCGCAGCTCGGTACGCGGCTGCTGGAGCGCAATACCCGTCGCCAGAGCCTGACCGACGCCGGACGCGTTTATTTCGAAGAGGCCAGGCGGGTGCTGGAGCAGGTCTCGATTGCCGAAAGCGCGGTTGAACGGCTGCGCGCCACACCCGCCGGAACCCTGCGCGTCACGGCACCCACGTCGTTTGGCGGCTGCGTTGTCGCGCCTTTGACCGCCACTTTTTTGCAGCGCTACCCGGAGGTGCGCATCGAACTGGATCTCACCAATCGAATGGTCGATCTGGTAGAGGAGGGGGTCGATCTGGCCATCCGCATTGGCGACATTCGCAATGACGATCTGGTGGCGAAATACCTGTGCCCCTACAACATGGTGATCTGCGCCGCGCCGGACTATTTAGCGCGTCACGGCACGCCGCAGACGCCTGCCGATCTGGTGGATCATCTTTGTCTGTCGCACACGGTGTGGACCGCGCGCAACGAGTGGCGGCTGCCGGGCGTGGAAGGGGAGGTGCGCTGGAAGCGGGATGCCGTCTTACGGTGTAACGACGGCTACGGGTTACGCATGGCGGCGCGAGCCGGGGCGGGGCTGCTGCTGCAACCGGAGGTGCTGGTGGCGGAAGAGCTGGCAAGCGGCAGGCTGATACGGGTGCTGGAGCCGTTCACGCCCGCGCCGAGGCCGGTGCATTTACTGTGGCGTCAGGATTTACGCCCCCTCCCTAAGCTAACGGAATTTATTGCTCATATTCTGCTAAGATTGGGCACAATATAAAAAAAGAAGGTAATCAAAGAATGTCTGCAAACAAACTCGCCAGCAGCGCGCAGGGCCTGCAATCATCCGCCATCCGTGAATTATTAAAACATAGCAAAATGGCGGGCGTGATTTCGCTGGGCGGCGGTATTCCCAACCCGGACCTCTTCGATCGCGAAGGGCTTAAAATCGCCGCCGATGCCGTGTTGTCGCAGAATTTTGGCGAGGCGTTCCAGTATGGCCTGACGGAAGGCGTACCGGGGCTGCGCGAAGAAATTAAACGCATCTGCGAAGGGCGCGGCATCGCCTGTAAGGCCGATGACGTGGTCATTACTTCCGGCTCTCAACAATCTCTGGACGTGCTGGCGCGTGCATTGATCAACCCTGGCGATACGGTTGTCGTTGAACGTCCAACCTATCTCGCCGCGCTGCAGGTCTTTGGCCTGGCGCAGGCCAGTTTTGAATCCGTCGGTACCGACGGCGACGGCATGAAGGTCGATGAGCTTGAAGCACTCGTGGCAAAGAAAACCATCAAGGCGGTTTATATCGTTCCAACTTTTGGTAACCCTGGCGGCGTAACGCTTTCTGAAGCGCGTCGCAAACAGCTGGTGGAACTCTCGAAGCGCTATGATTTCGTGATTATCGAAGACGATCCGTACAGCGAAATTAATTACACCGACGACGTATTCCGCCCGCTGATTGCCCATGCGAAAGATATCGGCAATGAAGATAACGTGGTGTACACCTCTACCTTCTCCAAAATCCTCGCGCCGGGCACCCGCGTGGGCTGGGTGCTGGTGCCGGAGTGGCTGAAGCGCGCGGTGGTGAACCTGAAGCAAACCACCGATCTGCACACCAGCACGCTGTCGCAGCTGATGACCTACGAGTACCTGAAAACCGGGCGTCTGGCGAACCAGATTAAAATGATCCGCGAGGCCTATCGCCAGAAATACCAGACGTTCGCAACGGAACTGGAAGCCGAGCTGGGCGATGTGATGTCGTTCCACAAGCCGAAGGGCGGCATGTTCCTGTGGGCGAAAATGAACAACGGCATGAATACGACGAAATGGCTGGAAAAAACCTTGAGCAACGGTGTGGTGTTTGTACCGGGTGAGTTCTTCTACTGCAACGAACCGGACCAGACAACGCTGCGCATGTCATTCGTCACCCCAACGGATGAGCAGTTGAAAGAAGCGGTTCGACGCCTGAAGATCTCGCTGTAAGAGGAGGCGCATAACGGCAGAGGCTGTTATGCGCCGTTCGCGTTTAGGGTGAGCTTATTGCGTGGCGTGGGCGAGTGCGCGGTCTGATGCCTCTGCGCCAATCACCAGCGTGACCTCATGGATACGACAAATTTTTCCTTCTCGCAGTGCGGCAAACATATACACCTCAATCTCTGCCTGCCGACCATCCGGATACGTCACGGTAACCCAGTGCCGGTCTGCCAAAAGACCATCGTGACAGGCGAACTCCTCTACCCTGAATGCTATCTCGCGGATCTGCGATCGAACGTGGTTCAGGTGCTGCACAAAACCCTGATAATCAAGCGCGTGACCGTCCGTAAATTGCTGGTAATCGGGCGTAAAAAGCTCTGCCGGATCGACATCGCCTTTGAATAAGTTGGTTAACAGGCTAGCCATTTCCTTGCGCTGCGCGGTGTTGTCAGAGTGGGATACCAGGGATGTGATAATGCTCATGCAGGCTCCTTAAGTGGTTGAATCAACATTATCCTTGACAGCTGAAGACGCAGTTTCTGTAATACGCCGATGAATAACGATTTTCGGTCAACATGGTATGATCAGTATTGAAGCGCTCCTTCATCCTGGCGGGTACCGAACGCCCTGGCACAGTCATCGCACCGGCCAGTTGTGGCGCATTGCAACGGGGCTGCTGGTCATTGAGACGCAGCAGGCGCGCTCGGTCGTGCCGGCAAAACATATCGGCTGGATCCCGCCGGGCCAGGAGCACGCCGCCTTCTCTGAAAGCGCGATTGAAGGCTGCGCTATCTATCTTGACCCTGCTTGCTATGCAATGCTTCCCGATGCTCCCGCGCTGTTCGAGCCGGACGATCTCACCCATGCACTGTTTTCCCGTGTATGTGGTGCAGGGAGCGAGTACGATCCGCGAAAGCTGACTTTACTGCTGGATGAGCTTGCCATGACGCCCCAGGTTCACTTTTCTCTGCCCGTGCCGACGGATCCGCGTCTGAAGAACGTGGTCAGCCGCTTGCTGCAGTTTGTCGATGATAATCAGACGGTCGAGAGTCATGCCAGCCATGCCGGGATGAGCGTACGTACGTTTAACCGTCGGTTTAGCGCCCAGACGGGAATGAACTTTGTCAACTGGCGGCAGCTGGCGCGCGTCATGCAGGCAATGGAGTGGCTGGCGGCGGGGAAGCCGGTGGGATGGATTGCGCTGTCATGCGGCTACAGCAGCGTCAGCGCATTTATTGAGGTTTTCAGAGCATGGACCGGTAAAACGCCGGGGCAGTGGGCAATTAAAGAAGGCCCTTTTGGGCGAAGGTAATGCGCGTGGCTTCGTTGAGATCAAGCTCTTTTAACGATTCCGGATTAACCCAGGCGATCTCCTGAAACTCTTCATTAAACGTGACTGCCCGGTTGGCACTGATGCAGTCGAAGATCAGATAGATCATGTAAATCTCCTCAGTGGTGCCATCGGCGTAGGTTTTCACTCTGATGTCATCGCGAAAAGCCCATGGCGTGATCGAAGCGATCTCCAGCGCTTCGCCCAGCTCTTCGCGGATCTCACGGCGCAACGCCTGTTCCATGGTTTCGCCCGGCTCCATTCCGCCGCCGGAGAGAGCCCACTGGCCGGGGAACACGCCGCGATCGTTGGCCATTTTGCACAGCAGATAGGCACCGTTGTTCTGGATGATGGGGCAGACAATGGTTCGTTGGCGCATGATTTCTTCCTGAAAAATGAGTTTGGGCTACTTTAGCAGATTGGGGGGATGATTATGTTAGAGGTGCTCGATTCTCGCTCCTTGGTTTTCTGCGTTTTGCTGCAGATTCAGCCAGAATTCAATACTTCGCCTGGTGTGGTTGAGATGCGTAGTTTTTCCTGGTTATTCATAATTAACGTCCTGTTTATAAATATAAAATGAGTGCGGTTTGATGCCCTCACCCCGACCCTCTCCCACAGGGAGAGGGAGAAAACCATGTCAACCCAGCAACGCGACGCCAGCCTCTGTTCTCAGCCAGCGCGGGGCTTTTAGCTGGTCAGCAAAATATCCCGTCAGTTCAAAGAGTAAATCTCCCATCACACGAGCGGATTCAGGGGCGAGCGCGCCCCCCATCAACAGTTGCGTAATTTCCTCGCAGTAGCGACAGAGCTGATCGGATTCAGCGTTGAATGCAGGTTCACATTCGGGGAACACATTGACGGTAAGACGTTCCTGTAAGTGCTCAGGGAGCGGCTCCAGCAGCATCGGGCGAAGCAGGGCGAGGGTCGATGCAAGACGACCGCAGAGCGCTATTTTTCTTGCAGGATCGGTCTCTTCCACCAATGCTTCGCAATAGCGTTGGCAGTTGTCGGCAAGTTCAGTGAAGTCGGTATTGTGGCCGAAGGGGGTCGTGAAAAGTGCGTTACTGGTGGTCATATGACAGTTTCCATTAAGTGATTAAGACCCTGCCAGAGAAATGCCAATTTCCCGGGTGGCAGGACTGAACGGAGTTGGCATTACCGGCCTTAATGGACACCGGCGCGTCTTGCGACGCCCCCGTCCAGCCCACCATTGAAATGTAGCCAGACGCACGGCGCAACAAGAGCTCACGCCGCCATTAAGTTTAACCGGGATGCCAATCCCGACGCCAGATTTTGCTGGCGTGGAAGGAACATACGCCCGATTAACCCTAATAAAAAGCAGGCTACCCAGAAGAAGTTAAATCCTGCGAGGCGGCTTCAGAAAATGATGTAAGGCGTTTCATCACCGCTCCCTCAGCGCCTCTTTCGCCCGATTAAACGGCTTGATCAGATAATCCAGCACCGTTTTTTCTCCGGTCTTGATGTCCACCGTGGCAATCATCCCCGGCACGATTGAGAAGTGCCTGCCCGCCTTATTCACCAGGTAATCCTGGCTGGTGCGGATAAATACGCGGTAATAGAACACCTCCGGCTTGGCCTCGTCCTGGATGGTGTCCGGCGAAATGGTCTCCACCACCCCGTGCAGCCCGCCGTAGATGGCGTAATCGTAGGCGGTGATCTTCACCAGCGCCTCCTGGTTCGGGTGGATAAAGGCGATATCGCGCGGCGAGAGCCGGGTTTCAATCAGCAGGTGATCGTCTACCGGCACAATCTCCATCAGCTCGCCGTTGGGCGGGATCACCCCGCCGATGGTGGTGACTTTAATGTTTTTCACGATCCCGCGCACCGGGGATTTTACCGTCAGGCGGGTGACGGAATCCTCGCGGCCTTTCAGGATCGCCGAGACCATATCCACCTCCGCGTTGGCCTTGGATAACGCCTCGCGCGCCTGAACGTAATACTGGGAACGCACGTCGGTGAGCTTCAGCTCCAGGTCGCTTTTCTGCCGCTGCAGGCGCAGCACTTCCACGTGGCTGGCGGCACCGGTTTTTACCAGCCGCTGGGTGATCGCCAGCTCTTTGTTTGCGAGATCTAATGCTGAACGCAGTTCACGCTGCGTGTCCTCCAGCTGCGCGCGGCGCGAGTTGTAGAGCCGCGTTTCGGCGGCGGTCAGTTCGGTCCATTTCTCCAGCGAAGGCGGGAACTTCAGCGGCAGATCGTTTACCTCGGCGTACAGACGGGCGCTGGAGGCCAGCGACGCACGGTAGCGCGCAGCGCTTTCGCCGACGTTCGATTCGGAACGCGTCGGATCCAGCCGCGCCAGCACCTGTCCGGCCTGCACCTGATCGCCCTCGTGAACGTTCAGCTCGGTGAGGATCCCCCCATCCAGCGACTGCAACACCTGCTCGCGCGAGCTGGGGATCACTTTTCCGGTTCCCGTTGAGACTTCATCCAGCATCCCAAACCACGCCCAGACGCCCAGCGCCACAAACATCAGCAGCGAGAAGATCACGATCCGCCGCGCGCCGGAATAGCCGCTTTCGGAGTCGAGCGCATTATCCAGATCGTCCATCGCGGCCACGTCACGCTGACTGATTTTCATTTTTCCACTCCCGTCCGGTTGCTGCCTGCTGCTGTTGCTGCATGCGGCTGTTATTCAGCGCCTGCGCCTTTGGCGCGTCCATGACCAGCATCCCATCTTTCAGCACAACCACGCGCTCCACCAGCTCCAGCACCGGCACGCGGTGGGTGGCGACGACCAGCGTCCGGTTGCCGAGCCATGCTCCCAGGCGCTGGATAAATTCTCGCTCGGTGTGCTCATCAAGGGAGGCGGTCGGCTCGTCCATCAGCACAATATTCGGATCGCGCAGCAGCATCCGCGCCAGCAGAATCGACTGCCGCTGCCCGCCGGACAGCCCCACGCCGTTCTCCATAATCGGGTAGTCCAGCCCCTTCGGCAGCTTCAGCACAAAGCTGGCCGCACCGCACATCTCCAGCACCTCGAAAATCTCTTCGTCGGTGGCGCGCGGCATGCCGAGGGTGATGTTCTCGCGCAGGGTGCCGTAAAACAGCCGCGCGTTCTGGGTCATAAAGCCGACGTTGCGCCGCACGTCCGCCACGTCGAGATGCGGCAGGCTGAGGTTGTCGAGCCGCAGTTCGCCGCCCGCCAGATCCATTCCGCCCGCCATCGCCTGCAGCAGGGTGGATTTGCCCGCGCCGTTGCGCCCGAGGATCGCGACTTTCTCGCCCGGCCTGATCTCCAGGCGGTTAATGCGCAGCGCCATGCGCGGATCTTCCGGGTGGTAGCGGAACTGCGCCTGCTCGAAGAGATAGTGTCCGCGCAGCACGTCCTGGCGGATCGGCGTCTCTTCGCGCTGGTTCTCGGTCGGCAGCTGCATAATGCTGTCCAGCCCCTCTTTGGCGGCCTTTACCTGCTGCCAGCGTGCCAGCACCCCACACAGCGTCGCCATCGGCGCGATCATCCGCGAGGCCAGCATTGAGGCGGCCACCACCGAACCGGTGGTTAAGGTGCCGTCGATCACCATCGGCGCGCCGACCACGATCACGGCGGCGTAGACCAGGCTCTGGACGGTCATTCCCCAGCTGATCAGGTTCTGCGTCAGCTCGCGGGTGCGCAGTCCGGATTCCGCGGTAATCTGGATATAGCTGTTCCACTGCTGCAAAAAGCGGTTCTCCGCCTGCATCAGCTTGATGTCCTCCAGCCCCTGCACGCTCTCCACCAGCACCGCGTTGCGCAGGGTCGATTCATGGGCCGACTGCTTCGCCAGCTCCGCCAGCTTCTTTTGCAGCAGCAGGCCGGGCAGGACCATGATCACAGCCGCCACCGGGGCGATCCACGCCAGCTGCGGCGCGATGATCGCCAGCACTACCACAAACAGGAAGAAGAAGGGCAGATCGACAATCGTCGAGATGGTGGAGGAGGTGACCATCTCGCGGATCTGCTCCAGCTCGCGCAGCTGGGAGATAAAGCTGCCGGTGGAGCGCGGAATGGCGCTGTGGCGCAGCCGCAGGGCGTGACCAAACACGCGATCCGAGACGCGCAGATCCGATCGCTTGCCCAGCAGATCCATAATGTGCCCGCGCGCGACGCGCAGCACAAAGCCAAACAGGGTGGCGATCAGCACCCCGATGGTCAGCACGTAGAGCGTCGGGTAGGACTGGGCGGGGATCACCCGGTCATACACCTGCATGGAAAAGACAATGCCGGAGAGGGAGAGCACGTTGATGAACAGCGCCGCCAGCATCACCCAGCTGTAGGGGCGCAGGTCGCGCATCACCAGCCGGTAGAGCCAGTCCGGGCGGTATTTTGAGATGTAGGCGTCCACGCGGCTGTCCTTCAGCGCCGCCAGCGGACGCAGGGCGATAACGTGGCGGATGGCGGGTAACATCGCGCTCATCGACAGGCGGTTGGTGTACGTCTTGTCGTCGAAAAAGCTGACCTCAAGCGTGTCCTCACCGTCGAAATTCTCGATCACGCCGATTTTTCCGTCGCTCAGCGCCACCACCACCGGCAGACGCCAGCTGTTGATCGACTGCTGATCGGCCGTCAGCAGCTGGAACGTTAGCCCGGCTTCACGGGCAAGCTGAGTCAGCGCGGGCACCATCGGTTTGCCTTTCAGCCACGGTGCGCCTGCGATCAGTGCGCCGGGCGAACAGGCGACGCGGTAGCGCGTGGCAACAAAGCCAAACGCCTGCGCCCACTGCGCCAGGGCCTCATCCGTCATCGTTTCCCCCTGAGGGATGTCGCGTTGCTTCATGGCTGGATCTCCACGGTCTGGATGGTGCGGTTATCAAGATCGAACGCATGACGCAATTGCCCGGTGTTATAGAGGCAGTTGAGCTGCAGCTGGTGCAGCTGACCGAGGGTCTGCTGCTGGGTAAAGCGTGCCTGATAGACCTCCTGCTCGGCGTTAAGCACGTCCAGCAGGGGGCGCGAGCCGAGATCGAGATACTGTTGCTGATAGAGCTCGCGGGTGCGGGCGCTGAGTGCCTCCTGGCGGCCCTGAATTTGCAGCGTGCTTTGCAGGCTCATCACCTGACTGCGGGCCTCCAGCAGCTTCTGGCGCACATCGAGGCGCGTACGCTGAATGGTCGACTGCGCCGCCTCCACCGCGTGTCCGGCGGCGTTACGTCGGGCGGTGAGCCCGCCGCCCTGATAGAGCGGCATCTGGACTTTCACCCAGGCGGAATACTGGGTGCGATCCCGCGTTTCGTTACCCGCGTAGCGATCGTTCAGGTAATGACGGACCTCCGGCTCCAGCGAGACGGTTGGCGTCATCTGCGCGTCGGCGTAGTCGAGGTTAGCCTGGGCGACGTTCGCCTGTGCCCAGGCGGCGAGGACCGCAGGCACCAGGCGATCGTCCGGCTCGGCGATATCGCAGCTGCGGGCCAGCTTCTGTGGAAAATCATTGCTGATATCATTCAGGCTGTTCCAGCCGAGAAAGCTCATCAGCGTGGCGCGGGCGCTGTCGAGGCTGGCCTGATACTGCATCAGCTGGGCGCGTGCCCCTTCAATGCGCGCGTCGGTCTGCACCACGTCAGAGAGCGAGGTGGCCCCTTCGTCGTTACGCAGGCGGGTCAGCTTGCCGATTGAGGAGAGGGCGTCGAGCTGCTCTTTGGCGGTGTCGACCATCTGCTGCAGAGTTTGCACCTGCACCATGGCGATGGCGGTATCGTGAGCGATGGTGTCGATGCTGACCAGCACGTTGGCCTGCTGCTGGGCGACTCCGGCGTTTTCGGCCCGCACCTGGCTGGCCACTTTGCCGAAGTCGTAGAGCATTTGCGAAAGAGAGAGCACCAGCGACGGCGTAAAGCCGTTCTGATCGCCGTCGTGGGAATACCCGTTGTCCATGCCAGCGTTAATCTGCGGATAGTATTTCGATTTGGCGACGTCGACCTCTTCGTTCTGCTCGTAAAGTTTGCCCACGGCTTCAGCGATTGCCGGATGCCAGGTGACGGCGCGATTAACGGCTTCGCCAAGCTGTAGTGAACCGGGAGCGGCTTTGCCTGCCACCGGGGCGACGCGGCCATTCAGTGAGGGGAGTTCCTGCGTTTCGCGGAGTTGTCCGGTATTGATGGTTGCCGCCGGGTTTGCCGCGATGGCGGGTACAGATATCAGGCAGCACGAGAGCCACCAGTAAGGCATCTTTATTCCCATGTCTTGTCCCTAATAAAAAAGTACAGCTTTATTATTTATGCCCGGGCGCTGTGCGCGCCCGGGTCATCTCGTGCAGGTGCTATCAGGTAATGATGTGTTGCTGGTTCACAAGCTCTTCATACGTGGTCTGCACGTTATCAAGCGTAACGAGTGCAGTATTAGTGTAGGTGCTCCCTGCACCGTCACGGTCGATGGAGATCACAGTGTTGCTACCGCTTTGCGTGACATTGATATAATTCCCCAGCGAGGCGGTATTACCGTCCCAGCCCACCAGCAGGTCGCCAATGTCGATCTTGTCTCCCTGTGCCAGGGAGAAGTTCGTCCAGTGGTCGCCGCCGGCGCTGGTGATGTTGCCCCCCGTCGCGTTGCCCGCCGTGCTGTTCAGCACCTGATAAATCAGCGTGTCGCCGTAGGCCGTACCGCTAATCACATCGTTATGCTCCGAACTGATAAATTTCGGCGCCATGTCGATGGTCAGTGACGCGGTGTCCGTGGTGCCGTTGGCATCGGTCAGGGTGTAGTTAAAGACCTCCTTCGTGGTAATGGTAGAGAGCGATATCCCCGGGTTGAGCGTATAGGTGTAACTGCCGTCTGCGGCAATCGCCAGCGTGCCGTAGTGACCCGTGATGCTCGACAGCGTGCTGCCGGTGTAGGGATCCAGCGTAGTGGTAACGCCGTCGTAGCCGGTAATGCTCACGCGGGTATCCACCGAGTGCAGCTGGTCCATCGTCCCTGCGGAACCGGTGCCGTCGAAAATATTGCCGTCAACGGTGTGGGTGCCCGTGGCGTCGAACTGCGACAGCGAGTAGCTGGTGCCGGTGACGCTTGGGGTGATGGTGATATTTCCTACTCCCAGCGGCCCCATTCTGCCGGTATAGCTCAGGGTGTAGGTCCCCGCCTCCAGGTCGAGACCCGTCAGGTTGACCGTTGCCGTGCCGCCCAGCAGCAGCCCGCCGTTGAACGAGCCGGTTCTGACGGTGGTGGCGCCGTTGGTCAGCGTCCAGTCAACCGTCAACCCTGTCAGCGTCAGCAACGAGGCGACGTTAAACGACAGCACCACGTTGTGTAGCGCAGTATTGGCATCCACCACGAAGGTGCCGGATCCGGAACCCTGGGTTGAAGCGAGCGGCGCGGCGTTCCAGCTCGCCGACCCGACGGTTGTATCCGAGTACGCGGCGGTATGGTGTACCGACGTCACGTCCATCGCGGTGCTGACATCATTCACCGCATCCATCGGCTGCGCGGTTGGGGTGATGTTGAGCGAAGCCGTGTCTTTCGTGCCATCCGGCGCGGTAATGGTGTAGACGAAGGTATCCGGGGTGCTGATGTGGTCAACGCCAACGCCGCTATTCAGGGTGTAGGTGTACTCCCCGGCCGCGTTGATGCTCAGCGTACCGTACTCGCCGGTAATGTTCGTCAGACCGCTGCTGTTCACCGCTACGCCGTTAACCTCCGTCACCAGCGTGCCGACTGGCGCAATATCATCCGACAGAACGTCCCCGGTAGTGCTCGCGCTGACGCTCGCCACGCTGTAGACATGATCCTGCAGCACGTCCAGCGTGTAGGCCGTCAGGGCGGTGATCCCCGCAGCCGTATTCAGCAGGAACAGGTACTCACCGGCCGGCAGCTGCAGCGTCAGCTGAGGCGAGGTGCCGCCCAGCAGCGGCGCGCGCAGCCAGCCTGGTTCAACGCGCATCTGCTCGAAGGTCTGCGTCGCGTTGTTGAACTTGTAGATGTACAGGTCGAACACCGATGCCAGGGCCACGCCGCCAACGGAAGCCTGGATGGTCATGGTGCGGGTAGTGCCTTCCTCCACGTTATAGATGATGGGGTTGGTCATATCGTCCAGCAGGTTCAGCCCCAGCGTGTTGCCGAGATTGATCCCCACCAGGGTAAAGCCGCCCTGGGACGACGTACCGTTGTCAATCGCGTTGACGGTGGTATCGAAGGTCAGCGAGTTCGTATCGTCAACCGCGACAATACCGCTGGTGGCGGTACCGCTGCCCAGCGACAGCACCAGATTCGCCGACGCGCTGACGCCGTTATGGGTGATGGTGTAGCTGAAGCTCTCCGTCCGGCCAATCACCGATGCGCTGGTGTTGGTCAGATCGTAGGTGTAACTGCCGTCGCGGTTAATGGTCAGCGTACCGTACTGACCCTGGATCACCGTGCCGTCGGCAGTGACGCTGGTGGTGACACCCTGGGCGTTAGTGACGGCCGTGACCGTTGCCCCTGCCGGAGCGTTGTCGCTGCCTGCGGTTGGGTCAACGTCGGTGATCACGTTACCGCCGAGGCTGGTGTCGCCCGTAACGGTGCCCGGCCCGGTCTCTTTCACAGCCACGTCGAGGCTGGTGTAGGAGCCGGTTGCCAGCAGGTTGGTGTTATAGCTCAGCACGCGGTAGTTGCCGTCCGCCAGCCCGGTCAGGTTCAGCGAAACGCCTGTTGCCCCCAGGGTCAGCAGGTCGGCAAACTGCGGCTGTCCGGTATCGACTACGGTAGTCCAGGTGTTGTTAACGGTGTCAAAGCGCTGTACCACCAGCTCAAGGGTGTTGAGCAGAGAGAGCACGGCCCCCGTGGCGTTGGCGTTCACGACGATGTCCGCGCTGCCGCCGCTGCCCACGGTGAAGTTCACCTGAGCGGAGTCATTACCGAGCAGCGTCAGGACGTTGCCCACGGCGCCAACAAGCAGGAAGCCGTAGTCGCTGTACTGGCTGTTGGTGACGGTGGCCGTGGTGCTGAGCTCCAGCTCTTCGACGTTATTGCTGGCGGAGAGCGGCACCACCGGCGCGAGCGCCGAGCCGGGCTGCGAGACGTTGCCCGCCGCGTCGGTGGCGGTGATTTGCAGCGTCTGGCCTTCTGTCTGCTTGTTAACGAAGGTGTAGCTGTACGTGCCGTTGCTGCCCGCTGTGGTCGTTACCGTTGAACCGTCCGGGAGACGGATCGTGACGGTACTGCCTGCTTCAGCATTCCCGGTTAATACGCTACCGTCGGCGTTAAAGGTCCCTGTCGGGGCCGTTGGGGCGGTAAGATCGACGATCACCGTCGTCACGGCCGATGCCGGGCTGGTATTGCCTGCGGCATCGGTGGCCGTGGCGGTGAAGTTATGGGTGCCTTGCGTCAGCGTGGTGGTTTCTGGCAGCGTCCAGTTGCCGTTGGCATCGGCGGTGACGGTGCCCACCAGCGTGATGCCATCGTAGATCCGCACCGTCGCGTTCGCTTCGGCGGTCCCGCTCAGCGTTGGGCGCGTATCGTTGGTCGGAGTGGTGCCGGTTACCGGTCCGATGACGCTGCCCACATCATCAACTACCGAGCTAATGACCGGCGCGGCCGGAGCAAGGGTATCAACGTTAATGTTATACCCGGCGGTTGGCGCGCTGGCGTTGCCTGCGGCATCGGTGGCGGTAAAGGTCAAATTGTGCGAGCCGTTGCCCAGCGCCGGGGAAGGCGTAAAGCTCCATGCCCCGCCGGTGGCCGTTACGCTGCCAATCTGCACGCCGTTATCGAAGATTTTCACCGTAGAACCCGCTTCTGCCGTACCGCTGAGGGTTGGCTGCGCGTCGTTGGTTGTTCCACCGTCTGCTATCGGCGTTGCCGCATTGCCGACATCATCGAGGATGCTGGTGAGCACCGGCAGCGCTGGCGGCGTGGTATCAATCGTCAGGCTGAAGCTGGCTGACGACGCGCTGGTGTTGCCTGCGGCATCCGTGGCCTGCGCGGTGAAGCTGTGCGCACCTTCTGTCAGCGTGGTATTGAGTAAGATACTCCAGCTGCCGCTGCCGTCTGCGGTGCCCGTTCCGACCAGCGTGGTTCCCTCATAGATATTCACGGTGGCAAACGGTTCGCTGGTACCAACCAGCCGCGGTACGGTGTCGTCGGTCGTCTGCCCGGATGTGATTGGACCGGTAATGGTCCCCACATCGTCAATCGCCTGGCCGATAACCGGCGCGGTGGGTACCGTGGTATCGACAACCAGCGTGAAGCCCGGCGAGGCGGGGCTAACGTTCCCGGCGGCATCGGTCACCGTGGCGGTCCAGGTGTGGCTGCCAGCGGCCAGCGGTGCGGACGGCGTAAAGCTCCATGCGCCGGTACCGTCTGCCAGTGCAGTGCCGACCGGCTGACCGTTTTCATAGACAGTGACCGTGGCGTTGGCCGTCGCGGTGCCGCTCAGCGTTGGCGTGGTGTCGTCGGTGCTCTGCCCGGAAGTGAGCGGGGTTTGAATACTGCCCACGTTATCTGCCGCGGCTGAAATGACCGGCGCAGACGGCACGCCCGTATCCACCGTCAGGTTAAACGGTGCCGTTGCCGTACCCGCGTTGCCCGCCGCGTCGGTGGCATTGAAGGTGATGGCATGCGGTCCGTCGGGCAGATCGGTACCCGGTGTGAAGGTCCAGTTGCCCTGGGCGTTGACCACGGCGGTGCCAATTTCGTTGCCATCAACAATCACGTGCACTGTAGAACCTACGTCGGCCGTGCCGTTGAAGGTCGGACGCGCGTCGTTGGTGCTGTTACCCGACGTGAGCGTTCCCGTGGTCGGTGCGACATCGTCAATCACGCTGGTCACCAGCGGCACACCGGGGCCTGCGGTATCGACGGTGAAGGCGAAGACCGACGAGTTAGCCGAGGCGTTGCCCGCGGCATCCGTTGCGTACGCGCGCAGGGAGTAGCTGCCGTCGTCCAGCGGCGCGGTCGGGGTGAAGGACCAGTTACCGGTTCCGTCGACGGTCGCCGTACCAATCTGCGTACCGTTATTCAGGATGTGGATAGTGCTGCCTGCCTGTCCGGTGCCGCTAATCGTTGGGGTGTTGTCGTTGGTTGCCTGCCCGCTGGTGAGGTTGCCCGTGACGCCGCCAGGGACGTTATCACTCACCGTATCCAGCGTTGGAACCGTCGGCGCCGTTAGGTCAACCACCACGCTCCATGGGGCTGAGGCTTCGCTGACGTTGCCCTGCGGGTCGGTCGCCAGGACGGTGAAGCTGTGCGAGCCTTCGACGAGTGCGGTCTCTGGCGTAAAGCTCCACGCGCCGGTGCCATCCGCCGTAACCACGCCAATCTGGGTAGCGCCATCGAAAATGGTCACCACGCTGTTCGCGTCCGCGGTCCCTGTAAGAGTTGGCGTGGCGTCGTTCGTTTCGCTGCCGCTGACTATCGGGGTGGCATCATTGCCCACATTATCCGTTACGCTGGTGATGACCGGCGTAGTGGAAAGGGTATCCACCACGAGGGTGAAGTCCGCCGAAGGACCGCTCTGATTTCCTGCCGGATCGGTCTCGCGGATGGTCAGAACATTACTGCCTTCCGGCAGGACGGGCGTGGTGTAGCTCCAGGTGCCGGTATTACCGACCATCACGCTGTCCAGCAGCACGCCGTTGTTGTAGATGGAGATGGTATCACCCACCGCGCCGGTGCCGGTGAGGGTCGGCTGGTTGTCGTTAGTGGTCTGGCCGCTGGTCAGCGGACCGGTGACAGGACCCACGTCGTCAATGACCGAGCCAATGGTTGGCGTGCCCGGGGCGGTAAGATCGATGGTCACGCTGGCCGCCGGAGAGCGGCCGCTGGTGGCACCGTTGAGGGTCGCGGTCACCTCGAAGGTGTGCAGCCCTTCGCCAAGCGCGGCTGGCGTATAGCTCCAGTTGCCGCTGCCGTCGGCGGTCACCGTTGTCAATGGCGTCGTGCTACCGTCCTGGTAGATGGTAATCACGCTGCCCGCTTCGGCCGTACCGGTAAGCGTAGGCGTGGTATCGTTGGTGGTTTTGCCTTTCACATCGCCGGTGACCGGGTCCGCGTCATCGACGATTGCCGTGATGACGGGCACCTGCGGCAGCTCAAGCGGCGAGTCGGTGACGATAAAAGGCACATCGGCGCTTGGATTGCCTGCGGCGTCCGTGGCGGTCACGGTCAGCGTGGTTGGATCCAGCTGCGCCGGGCTCAGCGCAATCGAGAAGCTGCCGTCGCTGCCGACAACGCCGGTACCAATGATCGTGCCACCACTGTCCTTAACGGTAATGGTACTTCCCTCTTCGCCGGTACCGGTCAGCGGTGTGCCTGTCTCAGGCAGGCTCATGTTGCCCGGATTGGCCGGGGCGACGGTATCGACCGTCACGCTCAGCGGCGCTGAACTGCCTGAGAGGTTACCCGCCGGATCGCTGGAAGCGACAGTGAAGACGTATGTATCATCCAGCAGCGTCGCGTCGGCAGTCCAGCTCCAGGTGCCATCCGACTGCACGGTTACCTGCGCTCCCGATGGCGTGCCGTCTACGGAGACGATAACTGTGGTGCCCGGTTCACCGGTGCCGGTAAGGGTCGGCGTGCCGTCCTTCGTATACAGCACGTTGTTGGAAAGCTGGCTGTCAACAACGGCGTTAATGACGGGGATCTCAGGCGCAACGGTATCGAGCGTGACGGTAAAGACCGGGCTCAGCGCGCTGACGTTACCCGCTGCGTCAACGCCCGCCACGGTAATATTCAGCGGGCCGTCCGTCTGTGTTGGGAGAGTAAGGCTCCATTCTCCGTTAACCACAACCACGCGCCCCAGCTCGACGCCGTTGTTGTAGACGATCACCGTATCGCCAGTCGTGCCGGTTCCTCCGACGGTTGGTGTTGCATCAGTGATATAGCCATCGTCCGGCGCGCCGCCAATGGCGCCAATCGCCGGGACATCCGGTGCAACGGTATCCACGGTAATCGTAATCGCCGGCGAAGCGTCAGAGACGTTGCCCGCCTCATCGGTGGCGGTGGCGGTGTAGACGTGGGTACCTTCCCCAATATTACTGTCAGGACGCCAGCTCCAGTTGCCGTTGCTGTCTACCGTGACGGTGCCCACGACGGTCGGAGTGCCGTTGACGGTGTCAGTAATGTTAATAACATCGTTCGCCGTACCGGTGCCGCTGAGGACCGGGCGCGGATCGTTGGTGGTTCCACCATCGGGAACGGGGCCGGTTATCTGGCTGACGCTGTCGGTAATCACCGGTGCTGCAGGTGCGACTGGCGCATCGGTGTCAATGGTGATGGTGACCGGCTGGGACGGGGCGCTTTCGTTGCCCGTGCCGTCCATGTTGGTGACGGTCAGGGTAATGTCATAGGTGCCGTTAGGCAGCGGGGTGGCTGGCGTCCAGGTCCAGTTGCCGGTGCCGTCCACGAGCACATCATCAAGCTTAACGCCGCCGTTGTAGATCGTCACGGTATCGCCCGGGTTGCCGGAACCGCTCAGGGTCGGCGTGGTGTCGCGGGTGGTTTCTCCCGGGTTCAGCGGCGTTTCTGTGCCGTCAGGATTGACGGTGATTGCCGGGATATCCGGTGTGGAAGGCGCGACGGTATCCACCGTCAGTTCAAACGGCGTTGAGATGGTGGTATTGCCCGCGGCATCCGTGGCATGCACCGTCAGCGTGTGCGGGCCGTCGGTAAGCGGGATAACGGGGGTAAAGCTCCAGCCGCCGCTGCCGTCGAGGGTCGCGGTGCCGAGCAGGGTGGTGCCGTCATAGACGGTGATTACCGTATCTGCCGGCGCGGTGCCCTGCAGCTGCGGCTGGGTGTCGTCGGTGGTGTCGCCGCTGGTAAGCGGCCCGTTAACGCCGCCGACGTCATCGGTAACGGTGGCGATAGTAGCCGCCGCTGGCGGCGTGGTATCGACGGTCAGGGTAAAGCCACCTGACGCCGGGCTGGTATTACCCGCTCCGTCGGTGGTAACAGCGGTAAAGGTATACGTGCCGTTGCCAAGCGGCGTGGCGGGGGTAAAGGACCACGTGCCATTGCTGTCGACCGGGACAGTGATGAGATCGACGCCGTCCTGGCGAATGGTGACGGTTGAGCCCGGCTCAGCGGTGCCGTTGATGGTCGGCGTGGTGTCGTTGGTGCTGTCGCCAGGATTGAGCGCGCCGAGGCGCTCTGGCACATCATCCACTACCAGGGTAATGACCGGCGCATCCGGGGCCACGCTGTCAATGGTGATGCCCCAGCTGTTGGAAACGTCGCTAATGTTGCCTGCCGCGTCGGTCGCGACGGCGGTCAGGGTATGGGGACCCTCGGCGATGGGGATGTCCGGAGTAAAGCTCCACGCGCCGAGGCCATCGGCGACGGTCGTACCAATATCAACCCCGTCCACGCGAATGGTCACCGTGGCATTTGCTGCGGCGGTACCGCTGAGCGTCGGGGTTGAATCATTGGTGGTCTCATTGAGGTCGAGCGAGCCGGTACGTTCGGGAACATCGTCAACCACCTGCGTAATGACCGGAGCGGCTGGCGCCGTCCCGTCGACGATAATGGTCCACGCGTTCGATTGTCCGCTCGGGTTACCGGCGGCATCCGTCGCCGTTGCCGTCAGCACGTACGTACCATCGGCCAGCGGTGAGGGCGGCGTAAAGCTCCACAGGCCGGATGAGGGGACGTCCACCGTGCCGATGATATCGCTGCCGTTGAAAATCGTGATGGTCGAACCGGGTTCGCCCGTGCCGTTCAGGGTCGGCGCCCGGTCGTTGGTCAGCCCATTCTGCTCCACGGGTCCGGTTGTGTTCAGTACGTCGTCAATCACCGACACGATAACCGGCGCCTGCGGTGGGGTGACATCCGGCGCCGCTGCGGAGGTTGCTGGCCCCGTGTTGCCCGCAGCGTCGGTGGCGTCTGCGGTCAGGATTTCGCCGTTGAGCTTAGGCGGGGTCAGCGTCAGGCTAAAGTTGCCCTCGCTGTCGGCCACCGGGGTGCCAAGGATAGCGTCGCCTTCACGGATGGTTACCGTGCTGCCAGGTTCCGCGGTGCCGGTGATGGTGCCGCCATCATTCGAAACGACGAGGTCACCGGGGGCCAGCGGCGGCGTGGTGTCCACGGTGAAGATGATAGGCTCCGAGGCCGCACTCTGGTTTCCGGCTGCATCGGTTTCAACGACGGTTATCGTGTGCGTCCCGTCCGGGAGCGGGCCGCTCGGCGTGACGCTCCAGGTGCCGTTCGGCAGTACCGTCGTGGTTCCAATCGCCACACCGTTATCGTAGATAGTGATTGTTCCACCGGGCTCGCCCGTTCCCGCCAGAATCGGCTTTGAAGCGTCGGTAGGCGTGCCAGCGGTTATGGTTCCTCTGATCGCACCCGTGTCGTCGGTCAGCACAATCGCGGTTGGCGTGGTCGGCGGGGTAAAATCAACGGTGAGGGTAAATACCGGTGAGGCCGGTCCGAGGTTGCCGGCGGCGTCGGTTGCCCGCACGGTAATCTGGTGGGTGCTTTCAGTCAGGTCAGCTGACGGGGTATATGTCCAGGTGCCGTTGCTGGCGACGAGCGCCGTGCCAATCGCGACTCCGCCATCATAGATGGTCACGGTGGAGCCCGCCTCCGCGGTGCCGCTGAGCTGCGGACGTGGATCGTTGGTGCTGCCGCCGTTCGTCACCGAGCCCGTTAGTGGGGCGACATCGTCCGTCACGCTGCCGATGGTCGGGGCATCGGGTGCTGTGAGATCCGGCGCCATAATCGTTGTGCCCTGGCTGGTATTCCCGGCCGCATCCGTCGCGGTGGCAGTCACCTGTTCGCCGTTGGTCAGCGGAGTGCCGAGAGACACGGTAAAGTTGCCGTCACTGCCGGTTTGCCCGGTGCCAATGACGTTGCCGTTCGCGTCTTTCAGCGTGATAGTACTGCCGGGCTCGGCGGTACCGGTGACGCTTTTACCGTCCGACGAGAACTGAAGGCTGGATGGCGCGTTCGGCGGTGTTGTATCCGGGTTGGTTGGATCGACCGGCGAGCCGGGGGTAGGGCTGCTGTTACCTCCATCGTCGTCGTCTCCCCCTCCGCCACCGCCGGAGCTTGCTGCCGCAGCGATACCGCCTGCTGCAACAATGCCGCCCAGTGCCCATGGCCAGATGGCGGCTCCACCGGCATCGCTTCCGGATGCGGCCAGCAACGCGTCCGTAGAGGCGATGGATTCGTACGTGGCGGCTCCGGTTGGATCTTCAATCCACCATAGCGCACCGTCACTCTCCTGGAGCACCAGCTGGCTCACGCCTTGCGCGTCGGTGACGTAGAAGTTTTTAAGGGTGATCACTTCCCCTGAGTGCAGGGTCACCACCAGATCGTTACCACTTCGCGCGAAGTGGGAGACATCGGCTCGCTCTACATGAAGCTCAACGATAGAGGAATGGCTCAGCGTAACCTGTGTGCCTTCCGTAGTCGTTTCCACGCCAGTGAGTTTTGATATAACAGAGATTTGGCTCATTTAGGTATTACTCCAGCAGAGTTATCGTGAACGACGAGCAAGACGAGCCATCTCTGGAGAAGGTAAAGGGCGCCCCCGGCGGAGTTACTGTTTATTAAACAGCACTCACCGTCTTTTTTAGAGCGAACGATGCCCGCCAGGATTCAGAGTGGCAACATCAGAGCGAATGTAATTACTTATCAGACAGAATGTTTGCTATGCGTATTTTCGCCTTATAAAACCCTGTAATTAATAGAGGAATTGGTTTTGAGGATATAAAAATGATATAGCCAGAAAACGGTGAATGTGCAAATTAAGCTTTCGTAAATAAAGGGGTAAGTCGTGAAGAGGGCATTAATTTATTGATGTGGATTATGTGTTTGTTTTCTTATTGGGTTGTTTTTATTGGTTTTTTTATTTTTAGTTTGTGTGTTTTATTTGTGCTTTAGGTGTAATTCAATAATTGGTAGTGACGTTTTTGAATGTAATTAAAAATGTTATTATTTAAATCTGCTTAATTTGTGTTTAAGTTAGGGTAACATTTTTGATGTAGGATATATTATATTAATTAGAATTTAAAATATATTCTTATAAGGTGTGGGAATTCTGCTATTGCGAGCGGAAATATAATAACCTGCTTTATTTTCAATACGGTTCATCCATTAGCCTGATACTAAGGTCGAAAAAATATGACCACGGGGATGGGCAGTCGGACGTTTGCATTACTACCCTCTGTTCGAAGCAATAAAAAGGGCCGCTAACGCGGCCCTGAGGTGAGTGTGTCGGTTATTCAGTGACTTTCTTTTCCAGCTCGCTGGCACCTTCTTTGGTTTTGTTCCAGCCTTTCTCAGCGCCTTCTTTAGTGGCATCCCACCCTTTCTCGGTGCTTTCTTTGGTTTTATGCCAGGCTTTCTGGGAATCTTCGCTGACTTTGCTGCCAAAGCTTTCGCTCTTACCTTCCGCAGCATGCTGCTGTTTCAGCTTCAGCTCTTCACCTTTGTTCTGCGCTTCGTGCAGCTTTTGCTTCGCTTCGTTGGCGTTTGCGTTCGCCGCAGCGACGGTATCGTCAGTTGCATGTGTGGTCGCAGCAAAAACTGGGGAAGCCAGCAGAACGGCAGATAATGCGATAATTGTTTTTTTCATAATATCCTCATTTAACGTTATCGGTTATGAGCGTGATTCAGCATGGCACAGACGAAGCGGGGTGGCTTTAGGAAAAAACTGTAATGAGATCAATGTGCCTTAATGATGGGGAGTTCGCCTGAGGATTATCCAAAGGATAAAAAGCCTATTTCAGCAAGGGCGGCGAGTGTCAGGAGAATGAAGAGAATGATGGTTATGGGTCTGTACATTGTGGGGTTCCTTCCGGGTTGGGGCGGCTAATCCGTAGCGCTGGGTGGTGTTTTTTTATTCTGCATAAGGGGAGGGGGAGGCGTCGTTGATATTGGTCAAAGGGATGGAGCGCATTCCCTTGAGAAGGTGTAGTCCTTTGCATAATTCAACGCAGCCATACGTTACGGTACTGCCTTGTTAAGCTGCTGTGGGAGCCCACATTGAAAATATCTGGCCTGTATATGAACAGCACGATATTCTGTAATGCTTTGTATTTTTTGTGAACAGGAAAAAGTATGCTTAGTACGTTACCCGATTTACACAGAAGTTTTGCAGAGCAACTCAAGCTTAAATTTCAGGCTGATTCGCGTATTCACTCCCTTCTCGCTGGCGGTTCGATTGTTCATGGCGGGTTTGATAAATACTCCGATCTCGATTTTGTCGTTGTCGTAGAGCCTCTCTACTATGACGAAGTTATGGCGCAGCGTCGGTTGCTTGCCGGAACATCAGGCCATCTGCTCCATGCTTTCACCGGGGAACATGTCGGAGAGCCTCGCCTGCTTATATGCCTGTATGGCCCCGAACTCCTTCACGTCGATCTGAAATTTGTCACTCTGGAAATGCTCACTCAACGCGTTGAGGAGCCAGCAGTGTTATTTACCCGTGATAACACTGCTCTGGAGCGACAGCTGGCAACGTTTAGTGCTCACTGGCCTGACATGACACCGGAGTGGTTTGAGTCCCGAGCCTGGATCTGGCTTCATTATGCAGTGGTTAAACTGGGGAGGGGCGAGCTCTTCGAAGCGATTGGTATGCTGTCATTCTTCCGGGAGCAGGTGCTGGGACCTATGCTGTACCGTCGCGCAAATCTTCCGCAACGTGGGGTTCGCCGTATTGAATTCCACGGCATAGATCCTGATGGCCTGCTGACTTCCACGCTGGCGACGCACGATCGTAACTCCGTCAGTATGGCTATCAGGAAGGCTGTTGATGCTTATATCAATCTTCGAGCTGATGTTCTGCCAGAAAATATTGCAGACGATGAGGCGCGTTGGGCGGTTCTTGCCATGCTGAACGCGTATTCTGAGAAAGGTTAAATCCATATTTCCGGTCGCTTACGCGGCCGGAGCAAAAGCATCATTGCCGTTGCAGCCAATCTCAAAATCCCGTTATGGACATCTCGGTTTAGTTACTGTAATCGATGCTAAAGCCAGGCTCCGATGTTCGGGAAAAGGAAAATTTCGGCGGAGTGCCTTAAGCAGACGTTTCTTACATTGTGTTATGTTGAGTTATTGGGATAAGTTCTTCTAATGTAATACTTTCAAGTAAGAGGAATCGCAGATGGAGTTAGAAACGCCCCGTTTAAAGCTTGAACCCTATAATGACTCTCATTATGAAGGCTTAAGGGTAATGGATAGTGATTCCGGTGTGATGCGTTATATCACCGGGGGTATCGTAAAAACGCCTGAAGAAACCTGGGAAGGTATCAGAAGAGTCCAGGCTCGTTGGGATAAGTACAATTTCTCATGGTGGGCAATCAAAGAGAAGACCTCTGGCGCGATCGTTGGCGCTGCTTGCCTCCAGCACCTGGCAAATGTGGATGGCGCACCATTAGAGATTGGCTGGCGTCTCGTCCCGGAACACAATGGCCAAGGCTACGCAACAGAGGCAGCCAAAGCGATCATTGATTACGCGGTGGAACGGATAGGCGCAACTTATCTGGTTGCGGTTGCCGATCCTGAAAATATCCCCTCGCAGCGTGTGATGCAGAGGCTAGGTATGACTTTCAAAGCAATTGAGCAGCATTACGATGTTCCCTGTGTTGTATATGAGCTTAACATTCGCAGGCCTGTTTAAGTGTTGACTATCCCGTGCAATCGAGGGCATCAGTAAAGACGTAAAGTTCCGGGCTACAAACAACCGGAACTTGAAATACTCATTGTCCAGTAATCGAATTTCTTTTTCTGCTGTTCGCTCAAAGCGGATCTTCGCATTTGTCCGTTAAGTGCCAGAAGCGGCTATTGCTCCTTAAACATGTATCGATAAGAAGTCATCCGTTAAATTTACAGTCTGGCATACCAAAAGAAATTTAAATGTTGACTGTGTGAGGCCGAGAGACATCGTCTAAGGTTCAGGCGTTGATGTAGTGCATTGGAGAAATGCAGTTGCCATATATCAGGCATAACGTGGTGCCAAAGGCTTAAGATTCATACAGAGAGCATGAGTGCATATGCAATGAAAATAATTCAACTTGTTGAATTTAGAGTGTTTTTATTCCTGGTGTTGCATCAGAGCTGGCGTCCTTGTAATTGGTGGGGGAGGTGGTTGAGTTTGTTGGGGATTTTGATTTTTTGCGGGGAAGGGAAGGCGCAAAAAATGGGGGGCGATAGTGTTGATATGAAAGGGGGCTAACTTTATTTGACTTAAACTGCGCCGACTCTTTAACAGGCGACAACAAAAATATATAATAGATAAGAATCATAATTCTACTTTTTATGAATAGATAGGATGGATATGACAATGAAAAATATAACTATAATATTAGGTGAAAATGGGAAGGGGAAAACAAGGTATTTATTGAAAGTATTTGAAAGTAAAAAAAATAACAGTTCAATTGCAGTGATATCAAATTCATTAATCAATAAATTCCCAAAGATAGAGTCAAGAAAAATAACCCAGTACTTAATATCCAGCACCCATGCGCAAACAAATAGCTATGAGTCATTTTTATACGGTGAATTCAATAAGATAATAACGCCATTGAATATTAATAGTGCGTTGGATATTCTTGAATATATCGGGTTTGAGCCTTTTTTAAATATAGTTCAAAAGCCGAATTATAAAATAAAAACAAACAATGATAACAAAAATACAATACATAAAATATCAATAGAAGGATCTATAGGTGCGGAATTTAATCAAAAAACAATAACTAAAACAGCAAATAGTGACTATTCTGAGTATATACAAAGAGAGCATTTTTTTAAAATAAACAAAGAAAATATGGATGGTATAAATGAATACAGTAGGCATTTAACAAAAAATGAAATAGTGAAGGAAAAAGTGAACATAGAGGATGATCTTTTTAGTACAAGTTTTTTTTTAATGAAGAAAGGAGTCGAATTCCCTTTGTCACAAGCTAGTTCAGGAGAGCTATACATGCTTGGGATTGGCCTTTTCATTATCAAGTTCATCACTGGGTTTGATAATAATAAGGATGAAGCAATAATATTAATAGATGAACCTGAAAATAGTTTACACCCAAAGTGGCAAAGGGAATATATACAGAATATTATAAATTTTATTGGGAAAAAGTCAGTTGATGTTTATATTGCTACACACTCGCCATTCATAGCAATCCCAAATAATATAGATAATGCAAATATTAGGGTGGCCACAGTTAGCGAAGGAGAGTTAGTGTATGAAAACCCTGGTATTGGATTGAATATTGAAGAAATATACTATGATTACTTTGGAGTCCTTACTCCAAAAAATCGTTATTTATCTGAGTGTTGCGAGACTTTGTTAAAGAAATATACTTTAGGAATAATATCATTTCATGAAGCAAACTCCACGCTGGAAGACATGAAAAATGCATCTACTGATACTCTCCAGATCAGTTTTATAGAAAGTGTAATAGAGCTTCTTTTTAAATTACAAGAAAAGAGATTGTAAGATGCTTTATTTTAGTTGTGCAGACAATAAGATTATAATTGAATGCCTTAAGAAAGGGCATTCATCATGGAATGATAAAAAAATAACCGTATTAAAAGCAAAAATAAAAGAAGCATTAAAAAAAAGACAAAGAAATGTTTGCTGCTATTGCCTGAGAAGCTTTCATGGTGAATTTAATTTTGTTATAGATATCGAACATATACTTCCAAAACACAAATTTGTCTATAAAATGTTTGACTTGAGGAACTTGGCCGCTTCATGCAAAAGATGTAATATGAAAATAAAGGGAAGGCGTCTTGATTTTTTATCAGAAAATTTTCATGATGAAATAACACCTTATAACAAAGAAAGCTATTTGTTTATACATCCAAACGTTGATGTGTTTGAAGAACATATATCCTATACGCATAACCAAAAAGGAAGAGATATCATAATAAAATACGAAGTTTTAGATAATAGCGATAAAGGAAATTATAGTTATAATTTTTTTAAATTACAAAAGCTAGAAGTTCACACTTATAATCAAGCGCAAGGGATTTATAGTGATGAGGATCAATGGTTAGGAGATCCTGATTTTGATGATGATGATGAAAATATTGCTGAAGCATTTAATGAAATCGAAAATAGCATTGAGTTTTTTGATTCAATATTCAACCAAAAATAGCCAGTCATGATGGCTGGCTAATGTTCATAATTGGACTTTTGGGTTCATATATAGTTATTTTTATAATTCTTCAATGTGAGCAGATTAAATTAAGGTGCGAGAATAGTGCATGACATGCTGGTGATACAGGGTATATATCAGGAGTTTTATTCGCTACGCTCCTGACCTGCTCCCGTTGATTAATACACCCCGATGTTAGTAATGTCTTCACATTCAACCAACGCTCAGCAACTAACAGGAAAGCGTTGGTTTGGCCTCTTGAGAATTTCTCACCTGTTCTTTCTGATGTTCCTGAGGATCAATGTCTTTCGCCAATAAAACTTTAGATTCGGCTCTAAGTTTACGTGCATCAGAAAGCGAGACGGCAGGGTAGGCACCAAAGCTCTGCTTGGTTCGCTGCTTTGTCAGAGGTCGATAGTAACGGAATTGCCAGAGCTTACTGCCGCTGGACTTTATTAACAGAGTAAGCCCGTCACCATCATAAAGCTGGTAATCGGCATCTTTAGGTTAGGCGGGTTTGATTTCCGTCTCAGTTAACGGCTTAGTTTTTCTTGCATGGGGAATCTCCATGCGTTTAGGCCCAACGAAAACAATTGAGCTTTTCGTTGGGCCTATCAATGGACCCAAAAGGTTCGGATTTAATGAGTTCTCTTCGGATTTCGCGGGAAAAATTGCAGGCACAAAAAAGCCCGCAGGGCTTGCGCCGTGCGGGCTCTTAGGACTTCATCGGATGACTCTGGTAATCACCGATGGAGAATTTTGGTGGAGCTGGCGGGAGTTGAACCCGCGTCCGAATAATTCCTAACCTGTTGAATATTAATGTTTTGTGTTTTGTAAAATGTCTCAAGTGCATTTTACGTGCATATCGTGGTCCCTCTAACGTCCTGATTACGTCCAACATTTTGAAATATTCACCACGCTACAGAGCTGCAGAAATGGCGGTTTTCCCGTCGTATTCAGCCAGGTATTTACCGTAATTGCGGAACAGCATTTCCGGCCCTTTATGCCCCATCTGCCCGGCAAGCCAGAAAAGGTTTACGCCCTGGCTAATGTGTCTGGTGGCGAATGTGTGGCGGGTCTGGTACGGGTTACGGTATCGAACGCCAGCTTTTTTGAGGGTTGGCACCCATGCTTTTTTTCGTATCGCGTCGGCGTTCGCCCAGGGCTCACCCGTTTTGGGATCGCTGAAAATAAACTCGCTTTTCATGAAAGTGAATTGTTTCTGCGCCTGCAGCGCGGCCAGCGCCTCGCTGTTTAATTCTACTTTACGGGTACCGGCTTTTGTTTTGGTACCTTTCAGAACGCCAACAACACTTGCCGCCTGAACGTGAGCTGTTTTAGCGATATTGTCGAGATCAGGCCAGCGCAACGCACACAGCTCAGAGCTGCGTAAACCCGTATTGAATGCGAAACGGAACAGATTTTCCCATTCTTGGTATCTGCAGCTCTGGTAAATAGCGCTGATTTCCGCTGGTGTGAACGGATCAACTTCGTAATCGTCACTATTCGGGCTGCTGTCGATCACGTGGTACCGACTCGCGCTGACAAGGGTTACCGGGTTGATTGTCAGCAGGCCGTCTGTCACCGCTTCATCTATGGCGCTGCGCAGAAACGAGAGGTTATTCCTGATCGTTTTAAGCTTTGTTTTTCTGCTGGCGATCCAGTTTTTGAGGACCGCAGGGGTAAGTTCCGATACATGCATTTTGTGCAGCGCAGATAGCGCAGACAGGCACTTTTCATAACCGCCAATAGTGGACGGAGAAAGGTTGCGGTTCTGGCAGATTTTCAGATACTCGTCCAGGTAGGACTTAATATTTTTGGTTTTCTTCACTACCCCGAACAGCTCCAGTTTTTTGGAGGTGGGGAAGTATTTAGCATAATCGAATGTGCCGCCGGCGATCTGATTCTGTATCTCCCCCAGCAGGCGCTCGGCATACTTCACGCCGCGCGCGTTTGCTTCCATTCTGGAAAGGGGCTCCCGGCAGAGAACCCCCTTGTAGGTGAATGTGATCACCAGGGTATCGCCAGTTTTATGCTGGCGAATGGTTACTCCTCTTGGGAGAGATAATGATCCTTGTTCTTTCTTGCCCACTTTGAAACCTCCATTAAGTCTATCCAGCGTTCTTTAACGCCATCGACTTTTAATACATGGACACCCTCTTTCCATAACCCCCTTTGTATCCGTTTGTTAACGGCTTCAACTGTTTCTCCGGCGTCCCGGCAGTAGGTTGAAAGTGGTACGCAATCAAGACTCATGACCGACCTCCCGCCCAAATGCCTAGGCATTTTCCAGTTCATTTGCCGCATAGATAAGTGCGTTGTGGTGCGCTCTAAAACCGCCATCAAGTTCGCTGGCCGCTCTCTTGCGCAGAATGTCGATCGCAGCCTGATAGTCATTCTGGTAATCGGCGGAAAAGTCCGCCGTACTGTCCGGCATTACACCCAGCACCATCAACATATTTTCCGGGTCGATGGGGATGGTGGTAAGCCCCAACTGCTTGGCCTCCGTTGCTAGACGGGTCCAACGCTTAATAATTTCTAAAACTGGCTTATTCATGGAGCGCCTCGCTACCTCACCAAAAATTTATATTCAATCAGCGCGCCGATAACGGTGGCCGCCAGCAGCATGGAAACAATGATGCTGAAAATGAAGGGCTTCATCATTTCACCCCTGCTGGTTTGATGGCCTGCAGAGCATCAACCTCTTTAACGAATCGATCATGCATCGCGTCCCATTTCTCACACCATTTCTCTATTTCTCGCTTGCGCGCCAGGATGCGACGCAGACGGCGAACACAACGCTGGTGGGCGGCCAGATACTCAGCCTTTGTTTCCCCGTCTCGCCATACTTCCCTGTCATCGCGATCAATACGCACCCGCGGGTGACGCTGTGGAAAACCTGAACGCTCAAAAGCCTCGGTAGTCATGAAGAAAGCCAGATAGCGGATCGCCGTATCTTGCGTGAAGCATTTTTTGATACGACCGTGACGTACTGCTACGAACAGTGGGCCAACTGGCGTATCGTGTTTCTGTAATGCCAGGTCAATCATGCTTACGGTGCGTTTATCGTTCATTTCCGGTCCTTAACTTTGCTGTATCGTTCGTGACTCATTACTTCCCAGTTCTTGCCGCCATCGCGGGAGAGTAGCCGCCAGCGGTGATTAACCTTGAGGCTCAAATTCCCGGAGCCGTGCATACGGCAGGGGTGAATGCGCCTTGCTCTGAACTGGCTTAAAACGTGTGCTGCTTTGAGGTGAACCCACTCAGGAATTCGTATCGCTGTCAGTGCCACCAGCCACCTCCTCAAATCTCAGCTCCATTTCGCGCGCCATTTCGATAAACGTGGCCAGTGAGCAAATGTGCTCGTCGTCGAACAGCTGGCGGTCGCATATCACCCTCCCGTTCTCGATGTGCAGGACTACCCGCCCGGTAAAATCAGGGAGGACATGCAGATCCACGTTCAACACGGGGCGGGGGAGCAGCACACCCTGATAAAGCATTGTTTGTTGGTTAGCCATTGCCGATCTCCGCATAAACTGGTTTCTGCTTTTTGACGAACTCAACCAGCTCAGAAATGAGCTCGTCGATTAATTCCTTTCCGCTATCTGTGAGGAATTCACCGCTGCCATTAACATCAACAGCGCTGCTGTAAATTCCCTTGATAGCTTTTACGCCTTCGACATTCCCGTACTCACTGATCGCGAGCCTTTCGAATTTTCGTAATAATCCATCGAGAAGAATCTCTGTTAACTCGACCGTGTTAATACCGCCTTTATTGAGCTTAATAACAAGGCAGTTACTGCCAGTTTTACGCTGGTGGCGTAATAACGCTGCCTTTAAAATTCTGCGTCGATAAGTATTAATTAAATTATTCATTTTATTTACCGTAAGCCTTTTTTAAATAAAGCATGGCTATAGACCAATAACCGAATGAGACAAATAACTGAGCTGTTTTAAATGCTTGCCGATTAATCATGGTTACCCTTAATTTGATTGCAGGAATCCCCAGGATTATTCCTGTAATTAAAATGACTAATTAATTTTTAAGCCGGGTTTTTCGATTCTTGCTCAATAAGGTAAGCCGCAACCGGTCCAATGAGATCCGCCAAAAGTGATGCGACGGATTCTACATCTGAGTCTGTCAGTTTATGAGGGTAGTTCTCAAGCATCCTCGCAACAATTTCAGCTTGGTAAGCCTTTGATGCCGCTTTTTGCAAAGTGATATCAGACATTTTTTGCATCCTTATAACCGGAGGAATATGTTGCTGAGTTAGCTATTTTATTGGTAGCCAGTGCTAATTCTGCGAGGTCTGCAATCACACCAGAAAGCATTATTATTTTGTTTTTATCTAAGCTCTTTTCTTCAACCTCACTCATTATGCTAATCCCTATATGATTAATGGCTTCTAAAATAGAGATTGTTTTCGTATCGCAGTCAGTAGCAACTTTGTCAAAATCAATGTCTTGACATTTCTCTTTATCAGAAGAGAAACGGTAATCGGGTATATCTACAAGTTGAAAAAATTTCTCTGTACTCATTTTTTGCACTCCATTAATCCGCCGATGCATAAACAATACATAACGTATTAAATAAGATCAATACAAAATGGAGTATTTGGCTGTATTATTTTACATCGTTTTGTTTTTCAAGGTTTTTTAGTTGGAAGGGGGGTGTTGGAGGCAAAAAAAAAAGCCGCTTTCGCGGCCAATTTACGGGAGATTGGTGATTTTTGCGTCGACCACAACACCTATAATACGGCAGTTGCCATTGATTGGGATTATTGGGTATTGGGGATTGAGGGGTTTGAGAAATCTTTGACCGGCATCGATAACAAGCTTTTTGAATGTAGCTTCATTGTCACCGTCAAGTTTCGCTACAACCAGTTTTCCGTTGATTGCTTCCACTTGGGGATCGACAAGTATCACCATCCCTTCCGGTATGCTCAGCCCTGCTGGTGATGTCATGGAATCGCCTCTGACATCTAACCAGAAAGAATCCTCAGAACATTCAACGGTGGTGTCATACCAGCGATCTATCGCTCTACGGTGATACGGTTCTACTGCTTCCATCCAGTCTCCAGCGCTAACCCAGCTTATAACTGGGTAACTTCCTTTGGATTCGTTAATGCTATTAAAACTTACATTGTGATCGGCTCTTGAGTCACTGACCGTGCCGTCAGCGTTTACTACGAAGCCGGGCATTTTCAATATGTTAAAAATCTTCGCTATAACCTCTAGGTTCGGTTCACGTCTGGCATTTAACCAATGACCTAGCCCGCCCTGCGTTATGCCGAGCGCCTCTGCCAGCTGTTCTTGAGTCATGCCGACTTCTTTCATCCTGGTTTTGGCCAGGTCCTGCCATCTCTGTTTCATAGCCATGATTATTACATTCCGTATTTAGTGAGCAACTTCCATTTTGTATTATTCTCGTAAGTGTGTATAGTACGTTATGTATTATTTATGCAGGACTAATCGAATGAGTGGAATCAAGAGCCTTAGACGCAAAGCAAAGGTAACTCAGGGAGAGCTGGCCGCGCTGATTGATAGCTCTCAGGGGGCAGTTAGCCACTACGAAACAGGAAGAAGGATTCCTGATGTTGCAGTCGGAAAACGGATCGTCAGCGCGTTTAAACAGCTTGGCCTGGATACAAGTTTGGACGAGGTATTTTCAGATGATGTTGCACGGGATGAGGCCTGACCACGGTCTGCTCCCATCTGTTTACGCATCTGCAGATGAAGAATGGATCAAGCAGCAGTTACTGAGCCTGACGCCGGCAGCACGACAAAAAGCCATTCAGCGTTATGCAGCTGTGTATCAGGAATCGTTCGAAGCCGAGCCCGTTTCATACCGCAAGGAGAACCGGGCAAGGCATGAAGCAAATATGCGGCTTCGCCTGTTTGTGAGAAATCACGGCAGGGCTTTACAGGGGTATACCGCCGAACCTCCCCTGGTCGGAACGCCACCACGTTCCTGATTGTTGCGGGTTTAAAGGTACCCGGACAAAAACAGGCTTAAAGGTGCCTGTTCAGGTTGGCAGCCCACTAACTCAATTCCCCGTATGTACTAGGTAGGTAGTACGTTTTTATGGGGAAGAGGGAAAGGGGGGTAAGGGGGGATTGGGTGTAGGGGTAGGAATAGGGTCTTTTCCAACAGGAGAGATCCATTGGTTAAGTAGATCACTGTCTTAAGGGCGCAATTTAAAAAACGCCCGTATCAGCAAACCAGTATAGAGCGTTCAGGCGCTGAGAAACAAAAAGGGTTCTTTCTGGAAGAGTGATTTTTCAGGGGAGCTGAATCAGAAGGGAGGCTGGCAGCCTTTGGGGAGGCCACCAGCCATGTGAGGGGGAATCCATGAAAACCACATCACAGAATTATTATCTCATCACCGCGGGGTCCGCACAATGCAGCTGACGATCACACCGAATTTTGCACAGGAACGAGCACTTATCCAGCTGCGCCGTAACTGGAAGGATACGAAAACCTTCATGGTGTACTCGCCGACGGGCAGCGGTAAAACGGGACTGGCCGCCTTCATCGTTGCTGGGTTCGTTAGTCGTGGCATGCGGGTAATGTTTTGCGCGCCTTACCAGATCCTCATAACCCAAACCGCAAAGCGTTTTGTGGAGTATGGGTTGCCGGGTGATGAAATCGGCTATGTCTGGGCGGATCACCCAAACTACGATCCTACCCTCAAAATACAAATCGCCAGCGCCGATACGCTTATTCGTCGCGTTTTCCCTGACAATATCGATCTGCTGATTATCGACGAAGCACATCTGCGAAAAAAACGCATCCTGCAGGATATCGAACGCCTGCGCGAAAAAGGCGTGAAAGTGATCGGGCTGTCGGGGACACCGTTTTCCCCGTTCCTGGGCAAATACTATGACCGACTGATTAAGCCAACCACCATCGGCGAGCTGATCCAGCGCGGCGACCTCAGCAAATACGAATTTTACGCGCCCACAAAGCCGGATCTGAAAGGGGTTAAAACCTCTCCGTCCCTGCAGTACGGTACCGACTACAACGAGGCGCAGCTGGCGGAGATCATGTGCGGTTCAACGCTGGTGGGCGATATCGTCCAAAACTGGCTGGAGAACGGCCGGGACCTGCCGACAATCGCGTTCTGCGTCAACGTAAACCACGCTAATTTTCTGACTATTCAGTTTAACCAGGCTGGCGTAAATGCAGAGGTTATGACTGCAGATACGCCTGCGGAAGAACGCCAAACCATCATTCACCGCTTCGAAACTGGCGCCACAAAAATCATCGTTAGTGTTGGGGTGCTGGTTGCCGGGTTCGACAGCGATGTTCGCTGCATCATCTACGCCAGGCCAACTAAGAGCGAAATTCGCTGGCTGCAGGCGCTCGGGCGTGGCTTACGCACCGCTCCGGGTAAAGAGTCCTGCCTCATCTTCGATCACAGCGGAACCGTGCACCGCCTGGGTTATCCGGACTCTATCGAATATGACGATCTTCCGGGTAAATCAGACGGGATGGAGGAGGGCGCGCGCCGCGCAGCTGAGGAACGAGCAGAGAAGCTGCCTCACGAATGCTCGCAATGCCACTTCATGAAGCCTGCTGGCGTCTATGTCTGCCCTAAATGTGGCCACAAGCCGCTGGCCGGTGAGGACATTGATACCGACACCGGGCGAAAACTCAAAAAGCTTGGGGGCGAGCAGCGCCAGCCGACGAAAGCAGAGAAACAAGCCTGGTGGAGTCAGATCAAATTCTATCAGCGCCAGCGCGTATCGCTGGGGAAAAAGCCTGTCAGCGATGCCTGGTGTGCTCACACCTTCCGCGAACGTTTTGGCGAATGGCCGAACGGACTGAGCGATTACCCGATGGACATCACGCCAACAGTTTCAAACTTCATTAAGCACAAGCGGATCAGCTTCGCTAGACGAATCGAAAAAGAGCAGCGCCAGCAGGCACAGGCAGAAGAGCTGCCTACCCAGGAAAGAATTCAGCAGGCGCTTAATCGCGTCAGTGATATCAGACATCAGTTAGGAAAACGAGCATGAAAACGGTAGAAGCAGCAAAAGGCCAGTGGGCCATGATTTTTGAGCATTACGGACTGCCGCCGATCACTGGTAAAAATCACTTTAGAGGGAAATGCCCGCTGTGTGATTCGGTTGGCAAATTCCGCATCGACGACCGCGACGGCGCAGGAACATGGATCTGCACCTGCGGCAGCGGTACGGGAATGGACTTGGTTACCAAAACCCAGGGCAAACCATTTAACGAGGTTTGCCGCGAAATCGATGCACTGATCGGCAATACGTTCAGGCGTGACAAAATTCCCGAGGCTAGCGACGCTTCCAAGCTGCGGAAAAAGGTACTCAGTAATTTTGCAAAAATGTCACCTCTGCGCGGTACATGCGCCGCTGAATACCTTAACTCACGGGGTATTTATCAGCTTCCGGCTGAGTCCGTGCGGCTTAATCCCAAGCAACGGCATAACGGACGGGTGTACCAGTCTATTTATTCACTGGCAACAGATGATAAAGGCGAGCTGTGTTACCTCCATCAGACGTTATTGGATGGTGCAAAAAAGGCTGACATCGGGGCCAGCGCCAAGCGGCAGAAATCACTGCAGGAAGATAACTATCTTGATCACGCTCGCTCAGTTGCGATCCGTATGTTCCCGGTCGCCAGCACGCTGGGCATCGCAGAAGGAATCGAAACCGCCTTGTCTGCTCATCAAATTTACAAGGTGAATACCTGGGCCACCATGACAAGCGGATTCATGAAGAAATTCCGTGTTCCTGCAGGCGTGAAGAATTTGATTATTTTTGCAGATCGAGACGTAAACAGCGCCACCGGATTGGCTGCGGCCACGGAATGCGCTCATGCCAATTTAATGGCAAAAAATGACCTGCAAAAAATCAGCATCTACTACCCGGATAACGGTGATTTTAACGACATGCTCATGAACGGCGATCAGGTTCGTGAAGTGGTTTTCTATAAAAAACAGCAGGTGGCCGCATGAAACTGGAAGCATCACTCAAACATTTTAGTCCTCAGGGAATGCACATCAGCGACGACGTGAAAGGAACCTCTCCGGACCGCCTTACAGGAACAGATGTAATGGCGGCGATTGGCACCACCAGCAGCCGTGCGCGATTCGGCCTGGCGGCGTTCTTCGGTAAAGCGGGAATCAGCAAAACGGATGAACAGCTCGCAGTTCAGGCGCTGACGCGTTATGCGATGGACGTCGCGCCGAAAAATGTTCGTAAAGCAGCTGGTGGCCATTTCGGATGGTGCATGCAGATGCTGGCACAATTTGCCTTTGCCGATTACTCCCGTTCGGCGGCCACCAGCGTGACGTGTCACAGTTGCAGTGGTACCGGGTTTATCTCCGGGAATGAGGATGTGATTAAACACCCTGGTATTTTCGACGCCGACGGTGCCGAAGTGGTGGCCCCGAAGATTAAAAATGAGCTGGTGTATAGGGTTTGCGGAACATGCGGAGGAAAGAAAGTGATCCTTGCCCGGTGCAGGTGTGGCGGTAAAGGCGAAGTGTTGGACCGCAAAGCGACTAAAGACCGCGGCGCACCGGTTTTCAAAACGTGTGAACGTTGCTCTGGTAATGGTTTCTCTGCTATCTCCTCGGCGACGGTACACCGTGCCATTCTGAAGCGCCTCCCTGACCTTCATCAGTCCTCATGGTCACGCAACTGGAAACCCTTCTATGAAATGCTGGTGGACACTCTGCGGCAGGGTGAGCGTCATGCAGCAGTGGAATTTGAGAAGGTAACAACTTATTAATATGATCGAAGCAAATGGCGACACTTTTTTGCACATTAGGGTTGACTTTGCATAAAGCTGTCCTGTATGCTTTCCATCGTGGGATATTACGCCTACACGACATCAAACCCGCCTCAGCGCGGGTTTTTTTATGCCTGCAATTCTTCGCGCCACGCTCGGCGCAATTCAACCACAGAGCCTTTCAGGGGTGAGCCATAGGGAACGGTCGGTGTGACTGTCTCTGTGGGCTGATCATTCCTGAGCGCTGGCTCACCCGCTAAAAGGAAAGTCACTATGTTCGGTATCTTCAAAAAGAAAGCACGTAAAGCAGTTACTGAAGTTAAGAAAATGGAAAACCGCGATGCGGTTGAGGCGACTGTATGGGGCGCTTACTCCATTGCGTATGCCGACGGTACCTGCGACGCGAAAGAAATCGCCACGCTGGAAAAAACTATTTCGGCACTGCCTGCCTTCGCGCCGTTCGCCGGTGAGATCGCACAGATGAGTAGCAATATTCGTGCTCGTTACGAAGCTTCACCGCGTTCTGCTAACGCTCAGGCGCTGCGCGAACTGGCTGATGTTGCGGGTACAAATGACGCTGTTGATGTTCTTTGCCTGTGTCTCGATGTAGCTGACAACGACGGTATCGGTGAAGAAGAAGAGAAACAGCTGAAGAAAATCGCTCAGGCGCTGCAGCTTCCACTGGATCAGTACCTGTGATCGGAAAACTGCGTTGGGCAGCCGCCGGGATTTTGTTGTTCCTGGTGGTTGCTATCGACTTCACCAGCAAAATGATGTCCATCCTTGCTGATGGCGTGCTGGTGGCCGGAGTGATTGCGCTGCTCTGGCCCCTGATTAAACCCAGTAAATAACACTGTGCAAAAGGTCATTCCGGATGGCCTTTGACAGAGTGACAATAACGCCGCCTGGCGGCCTTCTTTCCCCTCATTTTGAGAGGATTCACAGCATTGAGGGGGACCGATGTCCGATCCAATTTCCGGCACAGGGTTAGCCGGTTTAGCTTTAACCGGGGCGAGTGTCTACGGGCTATTAACTGGTACTGATTACGGTGTTGTTTTTGGTGCATTCGCAGGTGCCGTATTCTACATCGCGACAGCTGCTGAGCTGAGCGTTTTGCGCCGTCTGGCCTATTTTGTCGTGTCGTACATCGTCGGCATTCTTGGTTCTGGCCTGCTGGGTTCAAAGCTCGCATCCTGGACCGGTTATAGCGATAAGCCACTGGATGCCATCGGTGCCGTGATTGTTTCTGCGTTAGCCGTTCAAATCCTTACTTTCCTCAATAAGCAGGATATCGGCTCGCTGGTGGCGCTAATAATGCGCCGGGGAGGTTCAGGTGGTACTAAATGATCCAACTGCAACATTAAACGCTCTGCTCTGCGCCGGGGTGGTGATTACCCTGATGTTTTATCGTCGTGGCGATTCCCGGCACCGTCCGTGGGTTTCCCGTTTAGCCTGGCTGATTACTGTCACGTACAGCGCTGTGCCGTTGGCCTACCTGTGCGGGATTTATCCTCATTCGTCATGGGCCACTATTGGGGCCAACATCATTTTCCTTTCCGTGCTGGTGGCCGTCAGAGGCAACGTTGCGCGCCTGGTTGATCATCTGAGGCACTAATGACCAAAGACGAAATTTTTAATGCCATTCTTGGTAAAGAGGGCGGTTATGTAAATCACCCTGACGATAAAGGCGGTCCAACAAACTGGGGGATCACACAAGCGGTAGCTCGCGCCCACGGATTCACTGGCGATATGCGAGACCTAACTCGCCAGCAGGCGCTGGATATCCTGACTGCAGACTACTGGACAGGGCCACGCTTCGACCTTGTTTCTGAGGTATCACCAGCCATCGCAGCCGAACTCTGCGACACAGGCGTAAACATGGGCCCATCTGTACAGACCAAATGGTTTCAGCGCTGGCTGAACGTGTTCAACATTCAGGGCACGCTCTATCCCGATCTGATTGCAGATGGTTTTATCGGTCCGCGAACTATCAGCGCACTAAAAAGCTATCTTTCCCGGCGAGGAAAAGAGGGAGAGCTGGTTATGCTCCGGGCACTTAATTGCAGCCAGGGCCAGCGTTATCTCGAACTGGCAGAACAGCGCAGCGCGAACGAGACGTTTGTTTATGGCTGGGTAAAGGAGCGGGTGGTTATATGACGCTTGAGATGATTACCGGACTCGTTGTAGCTGTGTTTGCTGCTCTCGCCGCCGCGTTTGGCCTGGGTCATTCACGCGGCACCAGCAAAGCTGAAGCGAAAGCCGACCAGCAGCGCATCGAATATAACGCAGCGGCAACGGTCGCAGTAGCCGAACGCCGGGTAGAAACAACGAAAGAGGCCAGCAATGTACAGCAGACTGTTAACCGCATGCCTGATGACGATGTTGATCGCGAGCTGCGCGAAAACTTTACACGCCCCGGTGGTAGTTGATACGGGCTGTTTGTGGACTCGAATTATCTACCTGACAAACCACGATATTGACGTGCTGGATCGCCAGACGAAGAAAGACATCCTGGCGCATAACAAAGCGTGGCAGGCAAACTGCCAGAGGGTAAGCCCATGAGTTACACGCGATGCACCTTTTGCGGTTCGGGTTTACACACCCGCGAGAACTGCCCGCATACATGGAGCGGCAATGCTCGCCGGGTGAATCTGCGCTGTAGCTACTGCGGCGCAACTGGTCACAATTCTAACGCCTGCCCGCACAACGCCAGCAGCGCGAACCGTCGCCGTCTAAATGATGATTACTATCTCGACTAAGGATAAAAAATGACTCAAATAGTGCTTACCGCTGAACAAATTAAATCGCTCGCTGAGTTTGCAGAATCAGAAGGTCAAGCGGCGTATACGATCACCCACGCAACAATTCCGGCATTTGAAGCCGATGATGGCGAGGTTATCCCGGAATACACTGGTCTGGTCGCCTATTCAGGTTCAGAAGAGCACGGCGTACTGCAGCTCGACGATTGAGTGGCTATTACAAAGCCCACCTGCTGGTGGGCTTGATAATGGTTATCCCCAAAAAGTTATAAACCGGCCTCGCACTCGCGGGGCTTTTTAATGCGCATCGCACGCGCACACCAAAGAAAGTCTTTCAGCTGTGAGCCTGGGCAAACCGTTAACTTTCGGCGGCCTTGCCGTGCGACAGGCTCACGCCTAAAAGGAAAGAAATCATGGTTCAGAAAATCTTTAGGTTGTCCGGCGCTGCGACGGATGTTCTTTATGCGCTGTTTTTTCGTGGTGCGTTGGCTGGTGGAGATCTGCCATCTAAATCTGGCGCTGCTGAGCTTCGAGAACTGGGGTTTGCTGAAAGTCGCTATACCGCTACAAAATATCATGAGAAAAACTTCTTCACGTTCCTGACCGCTGAAGGGCAGGAGTTTGCCATTAAGCACCTGGCAGATACGCGCTTTGGTGTTCCCGCTGGTGGTTACATCGGCAGCCCTGTAGTTGCGGAAGCAGACATCCGTGGTTGCTGCCCAATTGAAGGCTATAAATGGGGCTGGTTTGTCGATAAATCCGGACAAGCATATATCCATAAGGCGCTGATCGGCGATGGCGTATTGTCTACGGGTTATAACGTGAAATTGAACGTGAAAGTCACCGACAAGGGTAAGCAGCACGAAGCTGGCATGGCACTTGATGTTGACGATGGTAAAAGCCGCGTGAAGATTTTGGCTGAAAAGCTTGCGGTTGCCGCCAATCACCAAAACGCGTTAGAGACCGCCTTACAGCAGTCCATCAAAAAGGTTGTGGACGAAACTATTCAAAAAGCTATGCAGCCAGGCGGTGCGATCTGGACTTCCTTACGGCGTGGAATCTGACGGGAGGTTTTATGCAGGTCACTATTGATGGTGTCCCATACGCTCCCGCCAGCGTCGTTTCATACCGGATCGGCATTGCCATTTCGACACATCAGCGCGCAGACGTATTAAAACGAGCACTCGAACAGCACATGAAGCACCTTCCCGCTGGCGCGCTGGTGGTGGTTGTCGATGATGGTTCAAAACCTGCGGCGGTAGTTCCCCACGGCGTGCAGCTGCTTCGCCATGAAACATCACTCGGCATTGTTGCTTCGAAGAACGCCAGCCTGTCAGCGCTAATGGATGCCGGGTGCGAGCATCTTTTTTTATGGGATGATGACGCCTGGCCCATCGCCGATAACTGGCATCTTCCCTACATCGAATCACCCGAGCCACATCTGGCTTACCAGTTCCTCGATCTTGCTGGCCAGAATAAGCTCAATGACCTTTCGGTGCTTTACCGTGACGATCAGCATGTGGCGTATACCGGGCAGCGCGGCGTGATGCTGTATTACCACCGTAGCGCCATCGAGAAGGTGGGTGGATTTGATCCGGTATACGGTCGCGGCATGTACGAACACAGCGACCTTGCCCTGCGCATCAATAACGCCGGAATGACTACGTGGGCTTACGCTGATGTGGCCGGTTCAGAAAAGCTGATTCATTCTCTCGATGAGCATGAGGCCGTAGAGCGTTCAGTGCCGAGGCCCGACCGCCAGGCGCTGGTGGAACGTAACGTGAAGATCCACAACGAACGACGCGATACCGGGTATACCGGTTACGTTGAATACCGCCAGCAGCGCGACGTAGTTATCACAACGCTGCTTACAAGTCAGCCCGACCCTCAGCGCGGTACGAAAATGACGGCCTCGCCTGACATGCTGACCAAGTGGGCTGCCTCGCTTCGAAATTGTGGCCGTATCACGCTGGTGGATGAACTACAGACGGCACCGGCAGACGTTGAGCTGTATCGCGTTCCTGACGTGAAGATGAATGTCTACTTCAGGCGCTGGCTGCATATCTGGCAGCACCTGCGAGATCACCCTGAATACCGGTTCGTCTGGTGTACTGATGGTACCGATGTCGAAATGCTTCGCGCGCCGTGGGAAGAAATGGAACCCGGTAAGGTGTATGTCGGTTCTGAACCGAAGACCTACGCCGACTCCTGGGCGAAACAGAATCATCCTGAGCGTATCTATCAGGAATTCATTGAAGCGCACCGCGGCGATGTGATGCTTAACGCTGGTCTGCTGGGTGGCACCCGCGCTGATGTAATGGCGTTCGCTCACGGCATCATCCGTCTTTACTACCGGATCGAGAGTTATCGTTTCTGGAAGAAAGAACAGGTTGGCGCCGCGGTGGGTGACATGATTGCTTTTGGCATTGTCGCGCAGTCATTCGCTGACAGGCTGGTCACCGGCCCTAAGGTCCACACCATCTTCAAAACGGATGGCATCGGCAAAGAGTGTGCCTGGTGGCGCCATAAATAACAGGAGTTCTTATGATTTCATATGAGGTTGAGTTTCCGACTCAAAAATCTTTTAGCTTAAAGATTAATGGTTATTCTTCAGCTGAAGGGCTGGATTGTAAATCGGTTGAGGCGATTGGCGGAGACGTCAAAGTTCAGATCGATAAGAAAACGCTTCTGTCTGTAGCTTATCGTGAGGATATCTCACCATATTTCACTCTTGAAGGTTACAAACAGCGCGCAAAGACACATGCCGAGATTGTGGTTTCTAAGCTTATAGAAGCGGTCCAAGAGCAGACCGCCTCTGAATCTAATACTGATTCGATTGTTGAGAATGCGAGAGAGAACTTACTGGCTAATTCCTGAAATTTTCAGCGCATAACTTTTAGTTCTTTGTAATGTCTCAGCTGCTTCAGCAGGGACATGTTTATCAGCAAGCTCCCAGTTAAGTTTTGTGTTGTGTTTGAATTGCGCCAATTGCTCTGGCGTGAGGACACTAATTAATTGTCTAACTACAGATTCAAGAGCATCTGTACGGTCTAGAAGTTTTTTAACAACTTCGATATCCATGATTTGATCCTTGTCTAGAGGTAAACAGCCATCCCTCTTCATCGAATACGCCTGTGTCCCACCACTGACGGGCTGAGTGCTTACCTTAACCAGGGTTAACCAGAAGTAACACCCTGATATTCAAACAGTAGCCGCCATCGTGCGGCTTATTTATTGGAGATTCGCTGGTGGCTGAAGACATAAAGTTTGTGGTGGTCGGCCATCACTCTCGCACAGGACATGCACAACGTCTCGCTGCGATGCTGGATGCCCATCTGCTTATTGATGACGGTAACCACGGCGCGAACTGGAATCACCGACGCGCGCTTGAATGGGCTGCTGAGCAACCTTGCCGGGTGGTTGTGCTGGAAGACGATGCGATGCCCGTTCCTTGGTTTGCAGAGCTGGTGGTCGACTGGCTGACCCGCTTTCCTGACGACACGCTGAGCTTTTATCTCGGTACCGGTCGACCGCCACAATATCAGATGCAGATAGCCGAACGGCTGATTGTTGCTGATAAGGCTCAGGCTGACTACATCACGCTGCCGCGACTGATACACGGGGTGTGCTATAGCGTACCTCCGCAACATATCAACCGCGTGTTGTCTCGATGGGATAGCAGTAAGCCAGCCGACTATGCAGTGGGTGATGCTTATGGTGGCGCAGTGGTCTATCCGTGCTACTCGCTGGTGGATCATGCAGATGGTGAACCGGTTGAACGTCACCCTGACTCAGCACCACGAACAGAGCGCCGCCGGGCGTGGAGGTTAGCCTGATGCCTGCGTTAATTCCGAGAGCATGCCGCAAGCGTGGCTGCCCTGGCACAACCACCGATCGCTCAGGCTATTGCATCAAGCATCTTAACGAAGGCTGGCAGCAACATCAGCGAGGACAGAGCAGGCATCAGCGCGGTTATGGCAGCAAGTGGGACAGGCTGCGCCCAATCGTTCTCGACAGGGATAAACACCTTTGTCAGGAATGCCTGCGAAATGGAAGGTATACACCCGCTGAGACGGTGGACCACATCACCGCCAAAGCAAATGGGGGGACCGATGACCTCTCCAACCTCGAAAGCCTCTGCAAGCCTTGCCACAGGGCGAAGACAGCGGTCGAAAGACTCAAATGACATCAATTCTCATTTGAATCGACCTAGGGGGAGGGCGGGTTGAAAGTTCAGGAACGACGCGCCAAAGGACCGCCGCCTAACCTCTTTTCACATCGCCGCAGGTTAGAAAACTTTTTTTAGGGGTCCCCCATTCGATGATTAATAGGAGTTTTCGATTATGTCTGGACCACCGAAAACCCCGACCCATCTACGTTTGGTGAGGGGTAACCCATCAAAACGTCCGATCAATGAAAACGAACCAAAACCCGCTGCAGGGGTACCCCCAACGCCGAAGCATTTCGACAAGCAGGGGAAATACTGGTTTAAGCGGATGGCCGACGAGCTTGATGCGCTTGGCGTCATGTCGCAGCTGGACGCGAGAGCGCTTGAGCTTCTGGTTGAGGTTTACACCGAGTACCGGCATCACTGCGATACGCTGGAGAGAGAAGGCTACACATATGCCGTTTATAGCGACGAAAAGCCAGACGAAGGCAAAGAGCGAGATATTCGCATGATCAAGGCTCACCCGGCCGCCATCATGAAAGCTGATGCCTGGAAACGTCTGCGCGCCATGCTCGGAGAGTTCGGGATGACGCCAGCCAGCCGCTCTAAAGTGAATGCAAAAGGTCCTGATGCGGTTGATCCGCTGGCCGAGTTTATGAAAGCGAGGGATTAATGGCTAAGGTTGCAGAAGGCATCCGCTACGCCGAGAGGGTAGTGGCCGGGGAAATAATTGCCTGTGAGTATGTGCGCCTTGCCTGTCAGCGTTTTCTTGACGACCTGGCACACGGCGAAGAGCGCGGGATTTTCTTTAGTGAGCCGCGCGCGCAGCACATCCTGAATTTCTATAAGTTTGTTCCTCACGTAAAGGGCGCGCTGGCAGGCCAGCCTATTGAGCTGATGGACTGGCATGTTTTCATCCTGATTAATATTTTTGGTTTTGTTATCCCGCTGGTTAACGAAGAAACGGGAGAAACCGTCCTGCGTAACGACGGCAGCGGTCGGCCGGTGATGGTTCGGCGCTTCCGTACTGCAGATGTTGAGGTGGCCCGTAAAAATGCCAAATCAACACTTTGCTCAGGCGTTGGGCTGTATATGGCTGGGGCCGACGGCGAGGGCGGTGCGGAGGTTTATTCCGCCGCTACCACCCGTGACCAGGCGAGAATTGTTTTTGAAGATGCGAAGAATATGGTCAAGAAGGCGAAAGCCACTCTTGGGCGGCTCTTCGAATTCAACAAGCTCGCTATCTACCAGGAGCAAACGGCCTCCAAATTCGAGCCATTATCATCAGATGCGAACAACCTCGACGGCCTGAACATCCACTGCGCTATTGTCGACGAGCTGCATGCACATAAAACCCGCGATGTATGGGACGTTCTGGAGACGGCAACCGGCGCGCGCCTGCAGTCGTTGCTTTTCGGTATCACCACCGCCGGCTTTAACAAAGAGGGTATCTGCTACGAACTGCGTGATTACGCCATCAAGGTTCTGCGTGGGCTGGTAAAAGACGATACGTTTTTTGCAATCATCTACACCTTAGATGAAGGTGACGATCCCTTTGATGAAAAAGTCTGGCAGAAGGCGAATCCGGGGCTGGGTATCTGTAAGCGCTGGGATGATCTGCGCCGCCTGGCTAAAAAGGCGAAAGAGCAGGTTTCGGCCAGGATTAACTTTTTCACCAAGCACATGAATATCTGGGTTACGGCAGAGTCTGCCTGGATGGACATGATGAAATGGGATAAATGCGAGTTTATCGCTCCGCAGCACGAACTTAAAACCTATCCCTCCTGGGTGGGCGTTGACCTTTCAAACAAAATTGATATCTGTGCGGCCGCCAAAGTCTGGCGCGCGCCAGGTGGCCACGTTCACGCGGATTTTAAATTCTGGCTACCGGAAGGACGCCTTGAGAAATGTTCCCGCCAGATGGCAGAGCTCTATCGTAAGTGGGCTGAGCTGGACAAGCTGATCCTTACCGACGGGGATGTAATCGACCATGCTCAGATTAAGGAAGAGCTGCAACAGTGGGTAGCTGGTGAGAGCCTGAAAGAAATTGGTTTCGATCCGTGGAGTGCCACGCAGTTCAGCCTCGCGCTGGCAGAAGAAGGGCTGCCACTGGTGGACGTGCCGCAGACGGTTCGCAATTTCTCTGAGGCGATGAAAGAGGTCGAAGCACTGGTATACGGTGGCCGCTTCCATCACAGCGATCACCCGGTAATGAACTGGATGATGTCCAACGTAACCGTCAAACCTGACCGGAACGAGAACATTTTCCCGAACAAGTCCACACCAGAGGCCAAGATTGATGGCCCGGCGGCATTGTTCACAGCAATGAGCCGCGTTCTGGTTAACGGTGGCAACGACCAGCAGGATCTCTCCGGATTCTTCAATAATCCCATCATGGTAGGTTTCTGATGAAAAAAAACAAACAGCCAGGCAGGGTGAAAAGCGCTCTGCTTAACTGGCTCGGTGTGCCTATCAGCCTGACTACCGGCACGTTCTGGGAGGAATGGTTTGGCACCAGCAGCAGCGGGAAGGTGGTAACAGCTGATAAAGCCATCCAGCTATCGGCTGTGTGGGCATGCGTTAGACTGTTGAGCGAGTCTATTTCAACTCTTCCTCTGAAAATATACGTTCGACAGCCTGACGGTTCGCGTAAAGCGGCAACCGACCATCCGGCCTATTCGATACTGTGCCGCCGACCCAATTCAGAAATGACACCATCCCGCTTTATGCTGATGGTGGTCGCCAGTATCTGCCTGCGCGGGAACGCTTTCATTGAGAAGAAATTCATCGCGAATCGCCTGGTTTCCCTGGTGCCTTTGCTGCCGCAGAACATGGTGGTTAAACGTCTTACTACCGGGGCGCTGGAATACAAATACACTGAAAACGGTAACGAGCGCGTCATTCCCGTCAAAAACATCATGCATATTCGCGGGTTCGGTCTGGACGGTGTTTGCGGCATGATGCCGATGAAAACAGGCCGGGATGTGATCGGTTCAGCAATGGCGGTTGAAGAGTCTGCTGCGAAGATATTCGAACAGGGCCTGCAGAGTTCAGGTTTTCTCTCCGCTGAGAATGCGCTGTCTGACGACCAACGTGAAAGACTTCGCAGCTACATGGCTGCATTTACCGGTTCGAAAAATGCCGGGAAGATCATGGTGCTTGAGGGTGGCTTAACGTACCAGGGCGTGACCATGAACCCGGAAGATGCTCAGATGCTCGAAAGCCGCGCATTTAGCATTGAGGAAATCTGCCGCTGGTTTCGCGTGCCGCCTTTCATGGTTGGTCACACCACGAAACAAAGCAGCTGGGCATCAAGCCTGGAAGGTATGAATCTGCAGTTCCTGACGCATACACTTCGACCGCTGCTGGTGAATATTGAGCAGGAAATTGGCCGGTGCTTACTCGACAGCGATGATGAAGTGTTTGCAGAATTCTCTGTTGAGGGTCTACTACGAGCCGATAGTGCAGGTCGCGCGGCATACTATACCAGTGCTCTTCAGAATGGCTGGATGTCCCGCAATGACGTTCGTCGTCTTGAGAACATGCCGCCGATTGAAGGTGGCGATATTTACACCGTTCAGCTCAACCTGACGCAACTGAAAAATCTCGAAAACAGCAACCCTGCTGTTCAGGCCCTTGCCCTGCGAGAGTTGCATAACCACGTATTCCCCGACATTTCCTTTGAACAATCTCCGCTGAAACAGGCCGCTTAGGAGCACTATCCTGATGAGCAAAAAACAACTTCCGGCTGCACCGGCGGGTCGTCCCTGCGCGCGTGTAACCTGTGAAACTTTACCGTCTGCACTGGACCGCTGGGACTGCGGAATTAAAGCTGCAGCCGCCGACGACAACAGCATTTCTGTTTTTGATGTTATCGGCCAGGACTACTGGGGCGAGGGTGTGACGGCGAAACGTATTGCCGGTGCGCTTCGGGCAATGAATGGTGCCGACGTTACGGTGAATATCAACTCCCCGGGCGGCGATATGTTTGAAGGCCTGGCAATTTACAACCTTCTCCGCGAATACGAAGGCCGTGTGACGGTGAAGGTACTTGGCATTGCCGCCAGTGCCGCCTCAATAATTGCGATGGCCGGGGATGATATTCAGATTGGCCGTGCTGCCTTCCTGATGATCCACAACTGCTGGGTATATGCGATGGGAAACCGTCATGACTTTGCTGAACTGGCACAGTCACTGGAACCCTTCGACACCGCCATGGCTGACATCTACGCTGCGCGTTCTGGTCTGGATATGACCACCGTACAGAAGTTGATGGATGCGGAAAGCTATATCGGTGGCAGTGATGCTGTGGCGAAGGGACTGGCAGACAGCCTGCTTTCTGCTGATGCGGTCAGCGATGGTGATGAATCTCCCGCCGCCGCGCTGCGAAAACTCGATGCGTTACTGGCTAAAACCAACACCCCGCGCTCTGAGCGCCGAAAACTCATTAAAGCCTTATCCGGTGGCATGCCTGGCGCTGTCACCACCAACGACGGTACGCCGGGCGCTGCCGAAGACATCAAACCTGAAACCATCAATTCACTTGAAAGCGCCCTGGCGGCGTTAGTCAAATAAGGACCCTTTATGTCTGAAGTAAACGATATTCTGAAAAAAGTCACGGCCAGCATTGAAGAAGCAACCGGCAAGTTCAACGCGAAAGCAGAAGAAGCCGTCAAAGAAGCGCAGAAATCTGGCAAGCTGTCAGAAGAAACAAAGGCAGCCGTCGATAAAATGGCTTCTGAGTTCAACGCCCTGCGTGAGGCAGAAAAAACGCTGAAGGCAGCGATGGGCGAACTGGAGCAACATGTTGCCCAGATGCCGCTGGCAAACGCGAAGCATGTTGTGGAATCAATCGGCCAGCAGGTGATCTCTGCTGAGGCGCTGAAAACCTTTGCTGCCGGTGTTGAAGGTGGCAAACGTATCAGCATCCCTGTGAAGGCTGCTTTGACTTCTGCGGATGTTCCTGATGGTGTTGTGGAGCCTCAGCGCCTGCCGGGTATTGATACGGCACCGAAGCAGCGTCTGTTTATCCGCGATCTGATTGCGCCTGGTCGCACTTCTTCCCCGGCTATTTTCTGGGTACAGCAGACGGGCTTCACCAACAACGCGAAAGTGGTTCCTGAAAATACGCAGAAACCATACAGCGAAATTGAGTTCACGCCAAAAATCACTGGCGTCAGCACCATCGCCCACCTGTTCAAAGCTTCAAAGCAGATCCTGGATGACTTCGCACAGCTGCAGTCCACCGTTGATGCCGAAATGCGCTACGGGCTGAAGTACGCGGAAGAGCAGGAAATTCTCTTTGGTGATGGTACCGGCGTTCATCTGCATGGCATCGTTCCTCAGGCGTCGGCGTTTAATCCAGCGTTCACTGTCGAACAACAGAGCGGGATTGATGATCTGCGTCTGGCAATGTTGCAGGCGCAGCTGGCGCGCTTCCCGGCATCCGGTCATGTTCTTCACTTCATTGACTGGGCGCGGATCGAGCTGACAAAAGACAGCCTGGGCCGTTACATCCTGGCTAACCCGGCGGCACTGACTGGCCCGACTCTGTGGGGGCTGCCGGTTGTTGCAACGGAAGCGGCAGCCTTCCAGGGTAAATTCCTGACCGGTGCATTCAACGCTGGCGCGCAAATCTTCGACCGCGAAGATGCGAACGTGGTGATCTCCACGGAGAACGCCGACGACTTCGAGAAAAACATGATCACCATCCGTTGCGAAGAACGTCTGGCGCTGGCTGTGAAACGCCCTGAGGCGTTCGTGTACGGTTCATTCAGCACCGGCGCGGGTAGCTGATAACTATTGCGGCCTTCGGGCCGCTTTTTTTCTGGGCAAACAAATGCTTGATCAAAATGTGGTGAAACAGCACTGCCGCATTGATACCGATTTTACCGGCGATGATGCTCTGCTGAAGATATACACGGGAGCGGCGGCGCGATACGTCCAGACATGGACAAGGCGAACGCTGTATGAGAATGAAAGCAGCCCTGGCTATTCAGACGACCCGGACCCGATTCTACTGAATGATGATGTTAAGGCAGCCATGTTACTGCTGATCGGACACTGGTATGCCAACAGAGAATCAGTGGCCGTCGGTCAGACCGTTGCAGAGGTCCCGCTTGCAGTTGAAGCCTTGCTGCAGCCATACCGAATTTACGGGGTATAGGAGGACTTTATGCAGGCCGGAAGACTGAGAGACAGGGTGGTAATTCAGAACATCACAACATCGCGTGATCCTTCAGGTCAGCCTGTTGAAGCATGGCACGACGGCGCAGAAACCTGGGCAGAAGTAAAAGGTATTAGTGGGCGAGAGCTGGTAGCCGCTGGTGCTGAAACCGCAGTCGCCACCATCAGGGTATGGACACGATTTCGTAGCGATATCTCTGCAGCTTCCAGACTCAGGGTTGAAACCGGACCGTTCAAAGGCGCTATTTTGAATATCATTGGCCCACCGATTCCAGATTCTCGCGGTGTTCAGCTCGAAATTCTTTGCAAGCAGGGAGCTGAAAAATGATTGAGACGAGCCTCGATTTTTCCGGGTTAAATGACATCGCAAAGGATCTGGAGGCGCTTAGCCGCGCTGAAAATAACAAGGTTCTGCGTGATGCCACGCGCGCTGGCGCCGAAGTGCTTAAGGAAGAAGTGATCGCCCGCGCTCCGGTGCGTACCGGGAAACTGAAAAAAAACGTGGTGGTGGTGACCCAAAAAAGCCGCCGCCGCGGGGAAATTTCTTCCGGTGTCCACATTCGTGGTGTTAACCCGCGCACCGGGAACAGCGATAACACGATGAAGGCGAATAACCCGAGAAACGCCTTTTACTGGCGGTTCGTCGAAATGGGTACCGTTAACATGCCGCCGCACCCTTTCATTCGTCCCGCGTTCGATGTACGCCAGGAGCAGGCGACGGAGGTCGCAATCAGGCGCATGAACCAGGCCATTGACGAGGCATTAAGCAAATGACGGAAGACGATCTCTATCCTCTGTTGGCGCCGCTGGCCGGAGGGCAGGTTTATCCCTACGTTGCGCCGCTCGGCAGTGACGGGAATCCTTCAGTCTCTCCGCCCTGGGTAATTTTCTCGATTATTACCGACGTGGCCGCAGACGTTCTTTGCGGCCAGGCTGAATCTGCCGTTTCTGTGCAGGTTGATGTCTATTCCAGCACCATCGCTGAAGCGCGCACGATCAGGAATATGGCGCTTGATGCACTGCAGGTGCTGAAGCCGGAAAGCATTATGAAAACGCCGGGCTATGAGCCTGATCTGCGCTATTACCGGGCAACGCTCGAGTTTCAGGTAACCGTTTAACTTTACCCACCATAACAGACCGCTCCGGCGGTCTTTTTTTTAACTGGAGAAACCATGACCAGTAAGTATGAAGTCACAAAGGGGATGACCTTTGCCGTCTCCGACGCACCCGTAACCGCCGAGGATTTTAACGCCTCAGGTTTCCCGGGGTCTGGCATTACCTGGCTGGAAGCGGCCTGTGCAACAAAGGAGATCACCTTCACCGGCGGGCAGAAAGGGGATATCGACGTAACCACTCTGTGCTCAACTGAACAGGAGCAAACCAATGGCCTCGCCGCGCCTGCTGAAATGAGCATTACCCGTAACTGGGTTGGCGATGAAGCAGCACAGGAGGCACTGCAGACCGCTTACGAAAATGACGAACTGCGTGCGCTGCGTGTGGTATTCCCGTCTGGCAACGGTTTCTACGTGCTGGTGGAGGTACGCCAGAGCTCATGGTCTGCTGCAACCTCTTCCGTTGTTGGCGCTACCTATTCTCTGCGTGTACGCGGCAAACCTAAACGCATCTACGCGTCTGGTTCCTGAGCGGCTTCGGCCGCTTTTTTTTATCCCTCCGACCATGTAACAAGAGAAAAATGAAATGGCGCAAAAAACATCACAGAATTCATTACGCAACGTGGCGCTTACAGCATCGAAAGCCTATCGCACCAAAGAAGGTATCACGGTCCCTGAATGGGATGGCGCAAAGGTAACGCTGCGTGAACCTTCTGGCGATGCCTGGGTGAAATTCCGGGAGATCGTTAATCCCCAGATCGCCGATGGCGAAGAGGCACCGACGCTGACGGAGGCGGAAAAGTTTCTGCGTAACAAAGAGGCTGATGTGGTTCTGTTTATTGACGTTCTGCTGGATGAAAACGGCGAGCGAGTATTCAGCGATGAGGATCAGGAGCAGGTATCTAAAATTTATGGTCCTGTGCACTCCCGCCTGCTGGCTCAGGCCCTCAACCTTGGTATGAGCCAGGAAGAAGCGGGAAAGCCGTAAAGCAGCCGCTGACCTTCTTCCTGATGTCGCTGGCGCTCCGGTTGGGGCGTACTCTCCACGAACTGCGCCAGACCATGACCGCCAGCGAGCTCAAAATGTGGATCGAGTTCGACCGCATCAGTCCGATTGGTGACTGGCGCGCCGATGCTCAGGCGGCGCAGATCTCCGTTGCAATGCTGAACTCTCAGGGCGGGAAATTCACCATTCCTGACGTGATGCTGAAATGGGGTGAGCAGGAAGAAGGCGCTGAAATCTCTGAACTTGAAGAATGGATGTCCAGTCTTTGATGCCCGCGGCTGCGGGCTTTTTTATGGGTGAAATATGGCAACGCTGCGCGAGCTAATCATCAAAATTTCGGCGAACTCTTCTTCTTTCCAGTCAGAGATCGCCAGAGCGTCCCGCATGGGAACCGATTACTACCGCACTATGGAACAGGGCGGGAAAAAAGCTGCAGCGGCCACGCGTGAAACTCAGCGGTCTTTGGCTGACCTGAATTCTCAGCTTGCAACCGTGCGAACCTCTGCTGCCGGGCTTGCCGGTGCGTGGGCTGGTGCATTTGCCACGCATCAGCTGATTCAGTTTGCCGACACGTGGAACCAGTTGAATGGGCGTCTTCGCCTTGCGTCCTCTTCCAGTGAGGATTACGTGCAATCCCAGCGAGTGCTGATGGAGATTAGCCAGCGCACCGGAACATCCCTTGAGGCAAACAGCAACCTGTACAGCAGAATTGCACAGTCCCTGCGTGATGCCGGTTACGCTTCTGCTGACGTCGCAAAAGTTACGGAAACCGTAGCAACCTCACTGAAGCTGTCTGGCGCCAGTACCGAAGAGGCGAGTTCTGTTATCACCCAGCTTAGCCAGGCACTTGGCTCAGGCGTTTTGCGAGGCGAAGAATTTAACTCCATCATGGAGAACGGCGGCCGCCTGGCGAAACTGCTGGCTGATGGGCTGGGTACCACTGTTGGTGGCCTGCGAAATATGGCCAACAACGGCGAGCTGACGACCAACAAGATCGTCCCGCTGCTGACCAATGTAGAGATCCTCCGTAAAGAGTTCGACACCCTTCCTGCATCCATCAGCGGATCTGCACAGAAAGTGCAAAACGCCTTTCTCGCATGGGTTGGCGGTGCGAATGATGCTGTCGGCGCATCATCCACTCTTTCCGGCGTGCTGGATGGTCTGGCGAATAACATCGATGATGTGGCAAATACAGCCGGTATTCTGGTTGGTGTTGGCCTTGCTCGTTATTTTGGCAATATGGTCGGCAGCGTCGCTCAGTCAACCCGGGCAGTGCTCGCTAATACGGCCGCCGAGGTCGCACTGGCGCAGGCTCAGGTTCGCGGCGCTCAGGTTAGCGTTGCTGCTGGTCGCCAGGCTGTTTACCGCGCTCAACAGGCGCGCGCGGCGGCGACGAGTATTGAGGCTCAGATTGTCGCTGAGCGTAATCTTGCTGCTGCTCAGGCATCACTGAATACGGCGCTTGCTGGCAGGACTTCGGCCGTTAATAACCTCACCAATACAGCCTCGGTGATGTCCCGCCTGGGTAGTGGCGTTCTTGGCATTCTCGGTGGCTGGCCTGGAGTGATTATCGGTGCCGGCGCTGCGATGTATGGCCTTTATCAGCATACCCAGCAGGTGCACCGTGAGGCAGTAGGTTTTGCCAACAACCTCGACGAGATCAACACCAAGCTCCAGCAGATGTCGGTGCTTGGCCTGCGTTCGACCGCGGCTGATGCCCGTACATCTTTACAGGCGCAGAAACAGGACCTGGCCGACCTCGACTCTCAGATCGCGAAGGTGAAAGACAGCCTTAAGGCGGTTGATCAAATCCAGCAGGACTACAACCGCCATCCGACGCTGACCCTGATCAACACCTTCATGGACCAGGCCGACATCACGGCCAAAAACATCGAGCTGACTGATAAGCTAAACCAGCTGGAGTACCAACGCGAACAGGCAGCTTCAAAAGTCGAGCAAACGCAGAAGCTGGTTAACCAGGCTAGTGATCTTGCCACACAAAAGGCTATCGAGCAGGCTGGCGCCGTCTCTATCCTGAAAGGTGCGTATGACCTGCTTAACCGCTCAATGTCAGCGACCGCTGGCGCGAAGCCGCCGCAGTATGCCGGGCCAGTTGTCTCTCTGGCGAACGCAACGCCTCAACAGCAAACCGCACTGGAGCGCTCACGCCGCGATAACGAGCTGGCCAGCCTCAGCGGATTAGAAAAACTCCATCAGCAGCACGTCTATGAAGCAGAAGACCTGCAGCTAACCGGGGCGCTTTATACACAGTACATCTACAACAAGGATCAGGCAGCCAAAAAGGATGCAGCATCTGCAGAGGCCAAAAAAGCCTCCACCGCCGCTTCGAATGCACAGAGTAAAGCCGAGCGCGAAGCGGCCAGCACCGCCGAACAGTATTCCCGGAAAATGGCCGATCTGAGCGTGGCTATCGACGTGCAACGCGTCCGGGCCACGGAAGGCGAAAAAGCCTCGGAGCTTTACGCTGCATCGCACCAAGCAGGCACTAAATGGACCGACGAGCAGCGCAGGGCAATCCAGGCATCATCAGCAGAACTGGCAAAATGGACGCAAAAAGCCGACGAGAACGTGCGCAAGCAGCGAGAACAGGCTGATGCCCTGAAGGATTTAACTGAAGCGGCCCGAAAGTTCAGGGATGAGGCGACGCTGACAACCGAAACCGCAGGCATGAGCGATCGCCAGCGCAGCCGGTTCGACGAGACGCAACAGATCGACCGTGTTTTTGCTAAAACGGACGGCGGTACCGAGGCCATTGCGCAGCGCGCCGCAGCCCTCGATGCTCTGGATAAGAAATACAAGGCTATTGCAGCAGCTGAAGCGGATTGGATGTCCGGAGTATCACGCGGCTATGCAAACTGGTTTGATGAAATCACTAACGTATCCGGCACGGTTTCTGATGGGGTGAAAACCACACTCGACAGCGCGTTTGGTAACGTCACCTCAATGCTGGAAGGCAATAAGGTTAGCTGGAAATCGTGGGGTATTTCTGTCCTGCAGATTATCGAAAAAGTGGCTCTGCAGATGGCGGTGGTAAGCGCGATGGGGGGCGGCTCTTCCGGATCTGGTTTGGTTGGCTCGCTGGTGGGCGGGATTGCCGGGTATTTCGGTGGCAGTGCCGGCGGCGCAGCTGCCAGCACCGGTACGGCGGTTTCCAGTTACGGATCGAACTTCCAGTTTAACGCCAAAGGCGGCGTTTATGACTCCCCCTCTCTGAGCGCTTTCAGTAATGGGATCGTCAGAAACCCCACCATGTTCGCTTTCGCAAAAGGCGGGGCCGGAATTATGGGCGAGGCTGGGCCGGAGGCGATCATGCCGCTTACCCGCGCGCCGGATGGTTCTCTCGGCGTTCGTGCGGTCGGAGGTGGCGGCGGTCAGTCTGTATCTTCGGCGCCACAGGTTTATATCACTATCGATGGCAACGGAAACACTCAAACACAGGCGACGACTGGCTATGAACAATTTGCGCGAGAAGTGGGTGCTTATACAGATAAACGTTACAGGGAACTGATAATGAGAGATTTAGCACCGGGCGGGGCTATCTGGAATATGGCGAAAGGAGGGCGTTAATGGCCATTGAAACTTTTGCATGGTGCCCAAGAATTAACGCTGAGGCGGATACGACTTTCCGGACGAGGAAAGCGAAGTTTGGCGATGGATATGAGCAGGTGTCTGGTGATGGATTAAACGCCAGAAGTCAGGAGTGGACGCTTAATTTCACAGGAAATGAATCCTATATCGAGGCCATAAAGACTTTTCTTGACAGGCATGGCGGTACCAAAGCGTTTCAGTGGAAACCGCCACTTGAACCATTAGGGCTTTATCGCTGCGAGGCGTATAAACCTACGGGGCTGGGCGCCGGAAAATTTAACCTTGAAGCAACATTCATACAGGCATTCCGACCATGAGTCTTAACGCAGATTTTCAGAAGCTCGAACCTGGCGATGTGGTCAGGCTTTTCGAAGTGGATGGCACGGCATTTGGTACCGGTGATGTGCTGCGATTTCACAGCTACAGTCTTGCGCACTCTGAAGCCGAAATTATCGCTGCCGGCGGTGATGAAAATAAACTGCCTGCAAAATCTATCTGGTGGCAGGGGGAGGAGTATAAAGCCTGGCCCTGCCAGATTGAGGGGATCGAAGCATCTACGAGTGGAAGCAGCGCGCAGCCAAAATTATCGGTGGCTAACCTTGATAGCTCCATTACGGCTCTTTGTCTTGCTTATGACGATATGCTGCAGGCGAAAGTGACCATCCATGACACGCTGGGCAAATATCTTGACGCGATTAACTTTGCCGACGGCAATCCAACAGCTGACTCGACCCAGGAAAAGCTGAAGGTTTTCTACATCGATGCAAAGAGTAGTGAAACCAACGAAGTAGTTGAGTTCACGCTATCCAGCCCGATGGACCTACAGGGGCAAATGATCCCGACGCGACAACTTCATTCCCTGTGTACCTGGTGCATCCGGAATAAATATCGCACCGGCGACGGCTGCGATTATGCGGGAACCAACTATTTCGACAAAAACAACAACCCGGTCAGCGATCCGTCGCTTGATGAATGCAACGGCACGCTGACGGCCTGCAAACTTCGGTTCGGTGAAAATAACGAGCTCTCGTTTGGTGGGTTCCCTGGCACGTCCTTGATCAGGAGTTGATATGCGGCAGAAAACCATTGATGCCATTATGGCGCATGCTGCAGCTGAATATCCTCGCGAGTGCTGCGGCGTGGTGGCGCAGAAAAGCCGTGTTGAACGTTATTTCCCGTGCCGCAACCTTGCCACAGAGCCGGAGGACAATTTTGTCCTCTGCCCGGAAGATTATGTAGCTGCTGAGGACTGGGGAACGGTGATCGCCATCGTTCACAGTCACCCTGACGCCACAACGCAACCGAGCGAACTGGATAAAGCGCAATGCGACGCAACGCTTTTACCCTGGCATATTGTGAGCTGGCCGGAGGGTGATTTACGCACCATCCAGCCGCGTGGAGAACTGCCGCTGCTGGAGCGCCCGTTTGTTCTGGGTCACTTTGACTGCTGGGGGCTGGTAATGAGTTATTTCCGGCAAACGCACGGGATAGAGCTTCACGATTACCGGGTGGATTATCCCTGGTGGGAAAACGACTATCCGGACAACTTTTATCAGGATTGCTGGTATGAGTGCGGATTTCGTGAATTCGACGGGCCACCGAAACCCGGCGATATGGTGATCATGCAGGTCCAGGCCGATAAGTGGAATCACGCGGGGATCCTGCTGGAGGGCAATATGCTACTGCATCACCTTTATGGCCATCTGAGCCAGCGCGTGCCGTATGGTGGCTACTGGCAGGAAAGGACGATGAAGATTCTACGTTTTAAAACGCTATTATGAATCCGCTATGTTGGCATATTTCTGAAAGGGGATTGTCCTGTTATCATTTAACCTTCAAACATAAAGGGGGAAAAATGAAACGCTTAGCACTTTTGATGTTGGCATTTGTTGGAATGCACGTTGAAGCTAGACCAATTACTGCAGATGAGAGAGCTGCAGTAGAAGATGTTATCAGGGAAGAGATGAAAGACCCTGAAGCTGCAAAGTTTAACCATATGGATTTCCCCTATCCTGACAATACTTTCACCTATTGTGGATATGTTAATGGTAAAAATTCATATGGAGCGTATGCAGGAAAACAACTATTTGCGACATTCTTAGGTAAAAATGCAAATGGAAAGCTTATCGCGGCATCCTTCGACGTTAACTCACAAACCGGTGAGCCCGTAGACCAGTCTGTTATTTCCACTCTCTGTGCAAGTGCCGGCTATGATATTCCCGTCAAAAAAATGTTTTTCAAGGATGTTAATAAAAACAGGGCTGAAAAAGGTATACCCAAACTCAGCTCTCAATACATGACCCCCTGAACATTAATAATATCAAACCGCTTAGGCGGTTTTTTATTTGGAGGTGCTATGCAAGAGGTAATGACCCGTATTGAGCTTAGCGGAATACTGGGTAAAACATATGGGAAGGTTCATCACCGCCTGGTTCGCACCACTGCTGAAGCCATTAATGCACTTGCGAAAACAATAAATGGTTTCGAGAAATTCTTAAACACAAGCAAAGCCCGAGGGCTGACATATGCTGTTTATAGAGATAAAAAGAATATTGGCGTTGATGATTTAGGCTTTCCAGTTTCCGGTGAAGTGATCCGGATTGTCCCTGTAGTAATAGGAAGTAAAAAAGCGGGATTACTGCAAACAATTCTCGGAGCGGTATTAGTGGTAGTGGGTGTGGTTACCTCTGCATATGGTGGAGCACCATTGATCGGCGCAGGTATTGGTATGATGGCTGGTGGTATCGTCCAAATGCTATCTCCTCAACCAGCAGGTCTGGCCAGCAAACAAAGCGCAGATAACCGCGCCTCTTATGCATTCGGTGGCGTGACAAACACCGCTGCTCAGGGCTACCCGGTTCCGCTCCTGTATGGTCGTCGTCGGATCGGTGGGGCAATTATTTCTGCCGGAATTTATGTCGAAGATCAGCAGTAGATAACAAACCTTTTTTCAAGCCACCTCCGGGTGGCTTTTTTTATGGGCTCAATATGGCTACAGAAAAAGTGTTAAAGGGCCGCAAGGGCGGCAGCTCAAGTTCCCGAACCCCTACCGAACAGCCTGATGATCTGCAATCTGTAGCGAAGGCAAAAATTCTTGTTGCGCTTGGTGAAGGGGAGTTTGCCGGGCAGCTAACCGGCAAAGATATCTACCTGGACGGAACGGCCCTGGAGAACTCCGATGGCTCCCAAAACTTCAGCGGTGTGACGTGGGAGTTTCGTGCGGGAACGCAGGCGCAAAAATATATTCAGGGCATTCCCGGTACCGAAAACGAAATCAGCGTGGGGACTGAGGTATCAAGCGCCACAGCCTGGACGCGCACATTTACCAATACGCAGCTTTCAGCAGTTCGCCTGCGTCTGAAATGGCCATCGCTTTTTAAACAGGAGGACGACGGTGATCTGGTCGGTTACTCGGTTAATTATGCGATTGACCTGCAGACGGACGGCGGCACATGGCAGACGGTACTCAATACCAGCGTGACCGGCAAAACAACCTCGGGTTACGAGCGCAGCCACCGTATTGATTTACCGCAGGCTGGCAGTACCTGGACAATTCGGCTCCGTAAAATTACTGCTGACGCCAATAGCGCGAAGATCGGCGACACGATGACGCTGCAGAGCTTCACCGAGGTGATTGATGCCAAACTGCGTTACCCGAACACCGCTCTGCTCTACATCGAATTCGACTCAAGCCAGTTCAACGGCTCTATTCCTCAAATTTCATGCGAACCGCGCGGCCGCGTTATCCGCGTTCCGGATACCTACGACCCTGAAACACGCACTTATAGCGGTACGTGGACCGGTGCGTTTAAGTGGGCATGGACGGATAACCCTGCGTGGATTTTTTACGACCTGGTTGTTTCTGACCGGTTCGGCCTCGGGCACCGTTTGACCGCTGCGAATATCGATAAATGGACGCTTTATCAGGTTGCCCAGTATTGCGATCAGCAGGTACCTGACGGCAAAGGGGGCAACGGTACCGAACCACGTTATACCTGCAACGTGTACATTCAGGACCGGAACGACGCCTACACAGTCCTGCGTGATTTTGCCGCTATCTTCCGTGGCATGACCTACTGGGGCGGGGATCAGATTGTGGCCCTGGCTGACATGCCGCGCGATGTTGATTACAGCTACACGCGCGCTAACGTTGTTGGCGGTCGCTTCACCTATTCGAGCAGCACCACGAAAAGCCGCTACACCACAGCGCTGGTTTCATGGTCAGACCCGGGTAACGCTTATGCCGACGCGATGGAGCCGGTTTTTGAGCAGGCGCTGGTGGCGCGATACGGCTTCAATCAGCTGGAAATGACAGCCATCGGCTGCACCAGGCAGTCAGAAGCGAACCGAAAGGGGCGCTGGGGTATTCTCACCAACAACAAGGATCGCGTTGTTTCGTTTGATGTCGGGCTGGACGGCAACATTCCGCAGCCGGGCTACATCATCGCCGTGGCAGACGAGCTGCTATCCGGAAAGGTTATGGGCGGCCGCATCAGCGCCGTTAACGGTCGCGTTATCAAACTTGACCGCGTGGCAGATGCAGCAGCGGGTGATCGCCTTATTCTCAACTTACCATCCGGAGTGTCGCAGAGCAGGACCATTCAGGCCGTAAACGGGGAATCAGTCACAGTCACCACGGCATACAGTGAGACGCCACAGGCCGAAGCTGTTTGGGTGGTTGAATCTGACGAGCTCTATGCGCAGCAGTATCGTGTTATCAGCGTTTCCGAAAAGGATGATGGCACGTTCTCGATTACTGGCGCATGGCACGACCCGGATAAATATGCCCGTATCGATACCGGAGCCATTATCGACCAGCGGCCGGTGAGCGTGATCCCGCCTGGTAACCAGTCGCCGCCTGCGAACATCGTGATCAGCTCGTTTTCCGTGGTTCAGCAGAATATCAGCGTCGAAACGATGCGCGTGAGCTGGGACCAGGCGCAGAACGCTATCGCCTATGAAGCGCAGTGGCGCCGCAACGACGGGAACTGGGTTAACGTGCCGCGCAGCTCCACCACATCCTTCGATGTTCCGGGCATTTACGCAGGACGCTATCTGGTTCGTGTGCGTGCCATAAATGCCGCCGAAATTTCGTCCGGATGGGGCTATTCAGAAGAGAAAACGCTAACGGGGAAAGTGGGCAATCCACCAAAGCCGGTTGGCTTCATTGCTTCTGAAAACGTGGTATTCGGCATCGAACTGAACTGGGGATTCCCGGCGAATACCGACGATACGCTGAAGACGGAGATTCAGTACAGCCTGACCGGTACTGAGGACGATGCGATGTTGCTGGCCGATGTGCCATACCCGCAGCGTAAATATCAGCAGATGGGACTGAAGGCAGGACAGATTTTCTGGTACCGCGCGCAGCTGGTCGACAGAACGGGTAACGAATCCGGGTATACGGATTGGGTGCGCGGGCAGGCCAGTATCGATGTTTCCGACATAACCGATGTGATCCTGGAGGAAATTAAAGATTCTGAAACGTTCAAAGACCTGATCGAGAACGCGGTGGACAGCAACGAAAAAGTTGCAGGCATGGCGGATGACATCAAAAAGCATGCCGACGAACTCGAGCGGCAGGCGAAAGACATCCAGGAAAACGCTGACGGGCTGGCGCAGGCCGAAGTGAAGATAGACGAGATTTCTGTGTCGATGGACGGCATGACAGGAGGTGTGAAGAACTCGGCAATTGCGATAATCCAGGCCAACCTCGCTCAGGTGGCCACGCGTAAAACCCTGTCGGCATCGGTTGCTGGTAACAGCGCGCAGCTGGACCGCATTGATGAGGTGATCGTCAATGACAGGGAGGCAACGGCACGTGCATTGCTGAGCTTGCAGACGAGCGTCAACGGTAATACGGCATCCATCAACAGCCTGAGCCAGACGGTTTCGAATTATCAGCAGTCTACAGCCACGCAGATAAATGCTATTACGGCAACAGTCAATGGACATACTGCCTCTATAACCACGAACGCCCAGGCCATTGCGAACGTAAACGGCCAACTCAGCGCGATGTACAACATCAAAGTTGGGGTAACGAGTAATGGTCAGTATTACGCGGCAGGGATGGGGATCGGTGTAGAGAATACACCCTCCGGCATGCAGTCGCAGGTTATCTTCCTGGCTGACCGTTTTGCCGTCACTACTCAGGCAGGCGGTACAGTTACGCTGCCTTTTGTGATCCAGAACGGGCAGACCTTTATCAATCAGGCATTCATCGGTAATGGGTGGATTCAGAACGCGATGATCGGCGATTACATCCAGTCCACGACATGGGACGGAACCGGGAACGTCGGCTGGCACATCAACAAATCTGGTTATGCCGTTTTCAATAATGTGACGGTTCGTGGCGGGGTTTACGCCCAAAATGGGCAGTTTGGATTTACCAACTCAACAGGAGGAGTCACGATCAATAACAACGGTGTCACTGTCAATTTGTCGAACGGTGGGCGTATTGTTCTGGGAGAATTTTGATGGCCAGAGGGCTTTATATTGATTTGAATGACGGGCGTCCGGCAATGACCATCACTGCCGGAATGAAATGTCCGTCGTATGGCGGGGAGGCTGTGGAAGCATGGGGCCAGCAGACTATGACTGTTCAGGGTTTTGTTGCCGGAGCGACGCCTTTTTTCATTCCATCAAACTCGGTTGTGAATGTGACTCGCTCGCCGAATCTGATAACAACGATTATGGTTCTCGATGGGATAACCAATAACGGCAACGGAACCCTGACTCAGAGTGTCTGGTCATCAGATGGCTGGGGGAAAGATAAAACATTTCCCGGCACAGTCTGGCAGATTTTACCTGCAGGGCAGAGTGGAAACCGTGGCTTGCTTATTGAGGATTCGACAGACTTTATTGCGATAACTGATGTTAGCCGTGTTGCTTCCTGTGTTTTCAGTGGAACGGTCAATGTAAATGGTACTTACGCACTTCCGGCTAAGGGGCTCGTTTTTGCCCGCTGGAATGACAGCGCAGCTACGCTTGAATGTGATGGTAATAATATCTATTCCCGGCAGGATTACACGGGCTATGACGATATTGCCCGTTCTGTGAATGTCGATATTGCGATTTTTGCGGTTCAGGCTCCTGTACCGGGGAGGGGATTAAATTTCATTAACGCTGCTGGACAGTGCACTTTCTCTACCACCCGCCGTCCATTTATATTCCGCAATCAGTTTTATTCTCCGGGTAATAGCTGGGTCGATATTGGCAACAGCATGATTGCGCTTGGCTGCTATGGTTTCAATTCGTCCACAGCCAGTGGTTGGTGCAACATGCGCTCCAAGGGATTGGTGATGAGCGGGAACTCGGTAAAGTGTGGAAATGGCCGCGTCCGTTCCCGTTGGACCGACAAGTATTCTGTGACCGGCGAGAGGTATACCGGAATGAGTATTCCCATCATCCCCGCCATGTACTGACACAACCCAACTAACAAGCCCCGCGATTGCGGGGTTTTTTATTGCCTGGAGAAAATATGCTTTATAACACTGGCACTATTGCTATCAACGGAAATACCGCCACCGGGACGGGTACAAACTGGACGGCGCCAGCCAGCCAGGTTCGCGCTGGCCAGACGATTATCGTCATGTCGAGCCCGGTTCAAATTTTCCAGATCTCAAGCGTGGACAGCTCCACCTCGATGACGGTTACACCTGCTGCCGCTCCGGCACTGAGTGGTCAGAAGTATGGAATCCTGGTGTCCGACAATATCTCTGTAGACGGGCTAGCACAGGCTATGTCTCAGCTAATCAATGAGTATGACGAGAACATTGGCGCGTGGGAGACGTTCGCCACAACCTCAGCCAACCAGAACATTACCGTTACGATCAACGGCACCTCCGTCACCATCCCTGGCATCGGTAAACTGGCACAGAAAGGGAGCAACGGTGCGCTTGCTGTCGCAGACGGCGGAACCGGCGCAACAACGGCAGAGGGCAGTCGCACAAACCTCGGTTTGGGAAACAGCGCCACCAGGAACGTCGGAACAGCGGCGGGAACGGTGGCGGCCGGGGATGATTCGCGGTTGAATACTGTCGATAAAAAAACAGGGGGAAATATTACCGGCAGTTTGATGGT
>Ga0268250_10000025_pt1:0-50000 | contig 111493 bp, 82 predicted proteins | sample AgamicAsSfe_FD_200448 | JGI IMG/M metagenome (GOLD analysis project Ga0268250, IMG submission 200448) | Agave microbial communities from Guanajuato, Mexico - As.Sf.e (v2) (version 2) | ecosystem: Host-associated > Plants > Phyllosphere > Phylloplane/Leaf | place: Guanajuato, Mexico...
TGCATCTACTGTACTGTAAAACGGTACGTAACCAAGTGGGACTGTGGGAGGTGGTTTACCCGGAACGGCAAGATCAAGCAAATGAATGGCTTCGATTAAGCTAACAATGCTTAACACTTCCTCTTTGATCCGTCAGAACCTACCAAACCATTGGTATCAGTTGGTTGGTTCACCTAAAGATCAAGTTGATATGCTGATATGCTTAACAGCCTAAGAGATGGAGGCTCCAATCGAAAGGAAAGCAAGTAGATGGATGGCTTCGATCGGAAGAACTAAATGAATAGCAATGATTCAGAGTGTTCCTCCGTGCAACTCAAAATAAAGAATTATCTGTTGATGCGACTTCAACAATCGAAGCCTTGACGGTGTGACCCCTACAAGCCCTTACTGTTGATTGAGGAGCGACTCTGATATCATTACAGGAAGAGTACCGTGATTCCCTTGGTTATAACTAGGAGCACTTATCCCATCCTCCCTGATTTCTTCTTCAAATTCTTCTTTCTATACTATACTATATTAAAAGGTTGTATTGGGAGAGAGAGACCAAGAGAGTTTGATACTTTTATTTCGGAGATACACTTCTGAGAAAATAAACAACGTCATGTGGGATAATCATCCTAGGGTGGTTGTCCTGCATCAATTTGTGGGACGGAGGTTGACTTGCCAACCTGATGCAATCTATAGTTTTCACTCAGTTGAATCCCCGTAGTGTAGTGCGAAAGTGCCCCAAACAAATCAAAAGAACCCAACACGTGGGCGGGATCTAGTTGCTTGTGATCGTGCATGTAAAGAACACAAGACAAAGTCAAATAAATCGAGAAAGAGGGGAAAGAACACACCGACCGATTTACGTGGTTCACCCAAAATCGGGCTACATCCACAAGCGAAGGCGATCCGGGAGAAATTCAACTATAAACCAATAGAGAAAAGCCGTCACAAGCTCTCACCAACTCCTTTTCCAAAAAAGCAAGACAAAACCCTTTATTGGAAGGAAGTGTATATAAAAAACCCTAAGCAAAACCCGTCTGGGGTGGGATTAAATCAAGGCCGTCCGATCTTCTCAAATCAACGGCTATCAATGTGTGTGGTTGTAACAAAAACTAGGGCCTTCTCATCGCGGCATATTGCATGTATTGGTGGAGTCCCGAGCCGTTCCAAAAAACCCGTAGAGAAACCGCCCTCTCTGATGCAGGCACGTGTCGGGACCACACGTCTGCAGGTTCTCTCACTTCTAAAGCGGAAGCCAAAAGAAATAATGCAAAGCAATGAAAACGAAGTAAGAGAGAAAAACGAAAAGGAACAAAAGTCGAACTAAAAGAGAAGGCCGCAGGTTGTGACTACTGCTACCAAAGGGAATAGTACCACCCGAAAGAGAACGTCGAAGAAGAGTCAGCACTTCTTCACCTCGCCTTGATCCTCAAAGTCAGTACTTTGGATCTCCTCGAGGGTCCGCTTCGGAGTCAGCACCGGATCCCGGGCTATGGAGTCAACACCACAACCAGAAAATGGAGAAGAAAGTCTCGCGACTTTATTAATAACTGAAGTAGAATGCTAACAGACGGGGCGGGTGCCTCTATTTATAGTGGTTGAGGCCCCTAGACTCGTAACTAAGACGTCAGGGTAGAGGGGGCGAGCGAAACTCGTAATCAACACAAAAATACATGATAAATATGGACTCTGTGATGAATTCTACTGACTACCTGAAGTAAGCCGTCGATTAGCATACGGACGGCGCAGGGAATGCCGCCAGTTACTAATACTAGTATAACTCAACCAAAGACTCTACTAATACATACAATTTTCACCCACCCCCTATTATGGTAATGGACGGTGCGGCGCGAACCGTCAGTTGCCTCGGACTTTGAGTCCCCCTTGAACCGGTCCACGTGATCTTGGGTCGACGATTGTCTCGATCAAACAGAGAGAGTTCATCTGGCCTCCTCTTTGAACTTACAGTGGAAATAACGCCGTCGGATATCTCCTGGGAACTGACGGTGCTGATTGTGTTGCCGGTTTGTAAAAGAGCTCTTTTCACCTTTCGGCTGCTCTTTCGCGATTTTGACTTCACCAGTTGGTCCTCAGTTGCTGCATGGTCAGACAGGCTTGCGGACCCCATCAATTCCCCCCGTCCCGCGAAAATTCGGCTCCGACGACTCAGCTGCGATGTACTGCTTGTACAAGTCCGGATCTAGTCGCTGCAGATCAGTCGCTGCGATCCATGTATTCTCGGACTCTGTCTTACCCTTCCGCTTGACCGACGAATTTCTGGAAACCACCGGTTCTTATAGACATTAACTCGTCTCGAACAATGGCTTCGGTGTCTGGCTTTGTCTTCGTCACTGGTGGAAGGCGTAGTGCAGTTTCTTCTTCCTCATCCTCATGATGACCTAGATATGCTGTCAGGTCTTCCACGTTGAAGATGGGACTGATCTTCCAGTCTTCTGGTAACTCCAAGAGATAGGCATTGGTTCCCAATCTCTTCAGAATCGTCGAACGGTCCTGCTTTCTTTGAATGCAGCTTGTGAAAAGTTCCGGCAGGGAATCGTTTAGGACGAATTCTGACAAGGACTTGATCTCCCTCCTTGAATTCTACATGTCGCCTGTGTATGTCCGCTTGCTCCTTGTAGTGTTCATTGCTGGCATGAATTCAATTCTTCTACGGACTTCCTCGTGTATTTCCTGTATATGCTTTGCAAAGTCCTGTCCATTTTGGCGGAGTCTCACCTGTGATGGACTCCGTAGAAGATCTATCGGCTGACGCGGACGTCAGACCTGTTACAACCTCGAAAGGAGATCTTCCTGTAGTTCTGTTTACTGAACAGTTGTACGCGAACTCTGCTTGTGGTAGAATAGAATCCCACGTTCCAACAAAGTCACGTACTAGGCACCTTAACAGATTTCCAAGACTCCTGTTGACAACCTCAGTCTGTCCATCTGTTTGAGGATGAAAGGCGCTTGAAAAGTTCAGTCGAGTTCCCAACTTTGCCCAAAGTGTCTTCCAGAAAGAACGTCACGAATTTTATATCTCTGTCGGACACAATTGTTTTAGGAACTCCATGCAACTTCACCATATGTTTGAAGAAGAGATCAGCAATATGCAAAGCATCAGAGGTTTTCCTACAAGGCGCTTGCGGTGTGCCATCTTAGAAAAGCTATCCACGACGACAAAAAGAGAATCATAACCTCGTCTTGTCTTCGGTAAACCGACGAATGAAATCCATGCTGATGTCTTCCCATGGCCTTTCAGGAACGGGTAATGGAGTGTACAAGCCTGTGTTCTTCTTTTGGCCTTTGCTAAGCTAACACGTCCTGCACTGCTTAATGATTTTCCAAACGTCCCGTTTCAATGTTGGCCAATGGAATCTGTCTTCTACGAGGGCAATGGTCTTATCTCGACCAAAGTGTCCAACAAGACCTTTGGCGTGCAGTTCCCACACAACATGATCTTTGATGGATGTTCTAGGCAAGCACAGCTTTGTCCCTCGAAAAAGGTCATCATCGCCTGTTTTTAGTATGCATGGTAATCACGATCTAGAGCGTCTGTTCTACCTTTCGACGTTCCGACGCCTGCAGCAACAAATCTGAACATGTGCTTTTCTAATCGTGAAATCGGTCAAATGACCAGTCGAAGTTTCATTTGATCCAACCGGTAGGGACTACTTAACCAACCATCCATCGTACGCCTTTGAAAGAGCAAGGAGAAATTTTCCGATAAAACCACTCACCACGCCTTGGTACCGGGGAGATCTGGTCTCTTGGTACTTTTGACCGTACCAAAGCGACGTTTATGAGTGAGTGATGCGATGCTACGGTTCACTACCCCCCCCTCGACGACCAATCCCGGGTCAACGGAAGGACAGGTGCAATGAAAAGGAAAGCAAAGCAAGCTGGCAAGATTAAGAAAAAGCGAATGGACGAGCTCCGACGGAGGGAGGAAAAAATAAAGGGAAGAAAGGGCGAAAGAGAAAGATGAAGCAGTAAAGTCGGTCTCCGGTGGATGCCTCTGAGCCTGCGGCGAGCTCTCTAATAGTTGGGCCCAGGACTGCCTTCGTGACGGTCTAGTTCCAGAGCAAGGCGCTTGCGGTAAAGTGCCGGCTCAAGGAAAAGGGAGGAATCCGATAAGCCGCCTTGTTCCTGTCCTTTAGAAAATACCCTTCATCTTCCATCGGGGAATTCCATTGATTGACTGATTGAGTTCCCCCGGCCGATGACCTAACTGAAGGTAGCCGATTTCTCCGTAAATGAAATGGGACGAAGAGCAGGCCCACTTACAGCAATGGTCACACGAACAAAGTAAGGAAAGGGATCTCCCCACAAAAGAATCTCCTATTCTTGCTATTCTCCTATTGATTGCTATTTTCCTCTCTTCCTCGGGATATGGTATCGCGAGATGCAAAGCCGGACCAAAAGGGCTCCGTTAATCAAAGCTAAAAATAGGGTAGGCGCTGTTAAGCCCTCTAAAATAAATAGATTTCTTTTTTTATTATAATATAACAGGGCTTTCACCGCCTTGCACCCGGGCTTATAGGTCCTATTCTTGTGAACCCTACGGCTCATATATCCGTCGGATCGGTTCGTATATACAGAAAGTTAGCTAAAGCTCACGGCCACTTTCATCTGTAAGGAAGACAAGACACTTCCTACGGCCTCGACGCGCCACAGCCACTATTTTTACTCCTTTTATGCAATTATGAACTCCACGGAACTTTCTCGATTCCAATGCAACTGGTACTTTTTGAGTTGACGTAACAAACTACGCGAGCCTCCCGATGAAGCCAACAGAAATCCTATCCGAATACTAAAAAGAAAAGGCAGTTTCATTATTGTGGTATACCAGCCGCCAGTTCTGGAACTTCCAGTTCCAATCGGAGCATATAGATCCGTAAATGGATTTGTATGTATAGCCACTTCAGTCGTGCTCGTCGTTTCTCGAATGGAAAAAAAGAATCTTTTTTCTGGGAACATGGTAAACCAGAAATTCTTATGTTCGTGATTCTTCATCCACCGATGCAGAAAATGCTCCAGTTTTCCATTCTCATATGAGGCAGGAAAGTTTATTGGCAACAGGTCGGCACGAAGTGATTCATCATGCTCAAACATGAACCGATCGCTCGTTGGGGACGGTTTATAAATCATAAAATTTCCACAAATGGAATGAGAAGTGGGTCCATGTAAATGATCGAGACCTCGCAAACAACAACGCTCCTTACCCATATGGAGTTCGGGACCCAAAGGCAATCGTTGAGTGAACTGTATCTTATTCGTATTAGTTGACCTAAGCCGCACCATTATTGCTGGGGGGTGGGGCTCGGCCTCCGAACCGTACGTGGGACGAGTTTCTGCCTCATACAGCTCGGGCCGAAGACCGGGGGAAGTTGAGGAGAGATGGGGAGACCCAGCTGCTGCCGGTCGGGACGGACAGGAAACGGGGCGGGGATAAGCTTGTGAAGAAGCAAGCTTATTCCCCCACCCCCCAAAAACCGACCCTATAGCGCTTCGCGTTCTTTCAATTCCATCCCAGTCCATTCCGGTACCGGCGGCGGAGACGCGATCTCATAAGTGCAGTAGTCGTCGTCTGACCAATCGGCTCGGACACCAGATCGCTCGTGCCCGCCCAAACTACGATCATGCTCGCCCTAAATGGAATGGCTCTCTTAGTTACGCTGCGCCCCGACCCGAGTCCCCACGTCCGCTTTTATCCGCCCGCAACCCGCTTTCTTTGCCAACACAACTTTAGGGCCGTCCCCTTCATTCTATGCTGACCCCGGCCGGGGCTGGCTTTTGGGGAAGCCCGTTCCCACCGCGCTCACGGCCCGGCTGGCCTGCCAGCGGTAGTGGGAATTCTCCCGTTCCCTGGTAAAAAAAGGGTTGGTTGGATGCGGGATCTACTCCACGAGGAGCGGTACGGACGTAGATGATATCATCACGACCTCTCTTTGCGTACCACTAGGGATGCTTAACGCCACTTCGCCAACTGGCATTACCCGCGCTTTCGTCTCTCTCAGTGTGGTCAGCACTGGGTGTTTCCGAGCAGCGAGGCTTACACCCATTCGCATTAGTTCATCCAAAGTTCCTTACCCTTATGCACGAATTTTGGAATAAGCCATCTTCCTCTCAAGGTTAAGGAGTCAACTGAGCATCTCAGCGGCGGGATTGAATACCCGGATCGAATCAGAGTTCACGCCGCCCGCCCTGAACAAATAGGAGGCGTGGGCCACAGGTCGCGCATAAGCCACCGGGTCGCACGACAGAAGAACACCCAACATAAAGATGCACACTCCTCCATGTGAAATAGGAAGATGAATCTTCACTTTTTTGTAGTAGTCGTGACCAACAGCCATCAGCAGTCGGCTCGTTGGTAAGGCGAGAGCTTCAAGCCCGATTTCTGGCGGCGCACCCCCCAAACAAGCACCACTCGACGAAGGGGGGGCGGGGAAAGCTACAGGCCCAAAACCTTCGACCCTTCTTTCTATATGGGGGTGCCCGGGGTACCTCATCTTGTCATTTCGTCGTTGCTCATTCCCGGTAGGCCGAAGTGTTTGGCCTTTCCTTCTCCGCGCCCGCTCACGCTTCGATGACCTATCACGGGGTAAAGAGAAGAGAGTACGAAAGAATTGTAAACAGAGCAGGCCGCAGAAAGATTCTAAATATGACAAGTCCCCCATGGATTCGAGAAGAAGGAAATGAAGAACGGGAACGAAACGAAATAAAGCATTTCTAGCGGATGAGCTTCTCCCAATTATATTTGGTAATAGAATAGGGCGGCTTGCTTTGACCAACACTCCACTTTTTGCTCTGTCCATGGAGCGTATGAATTTCCTGGAATGTAGATAGACCAAAAAAGGGAATTCAGGGATAGGAATAGGAATTATAGTACCATTGGAAGAAGGGGCACCAGTGGGAACATCTCTACTGACGAACCATTTCAATAGTACGGGTGCTGCCGTGCCACGAGGCACGACCATGGAAGTAATGAAAAAGAAGAAGTTCTGTAGTTGGACCATCTGCTCGGTACGTTCGATTTTTTCTTCTCCAGAGAAGATGAGACGCTAAAAATAAATGAAAGTGTTCGCAACGCATACCGAAAAAGGGTACCCATGTTGCCGACCATTGATGACTAGTTAGAACACCAGGAGCAGGGTTGAAACCAAGAAAAATTTTTGACTTTCCTGATGTTTCCGAACGTTTTCAATAAAACCTTCTCGTAGGAGTATTTTAACAATGTTTTCGGTGATATTAGTAGATGCTATTCGAACCGTTCCGTTTTTATCCATGTCAGCATTTCTTATAGAAGTTATTATATCGGCGAGGGGATCCCTACCCATGACGAACTATAATTATTGGTGCCTCCTATATTTATATTAAAAACCATATATATATATATATATATGGTTTTTTTCTTTTACAGAATGATGAAATTCTCCAAAGTATATGCGTGAGACACAATCTACTAATTTGATCTATTTCAGATATCCTACTATCTCATAGTTTCTACTCCCCGTATTTATAATACCTCGGGAGCTAATGAAACTATTTTAGTTAAATTCAACTCTTTCAATTCCCGAGCGATCGCACCAAAAACTCGAGTTCCTTTTGGATTTCATTCGTCGATTAATGACAACCGCTGCATTGTCATCATATCGTATTATCATACCGTTGTCACGTTTGAGTTCTTTATGTGTACGTACAATTAAAGCTCTAATTACTTCTGATCTTTCTAGAGGCATATTGGGCACTGCTTCTTTGATTACAGCAACAATAACGTCACCAATATGAGCATATCGGTGATTACCAGCTCCTATGATTCGAATACACATCAATTCTCGAGCTCCGCTGTTATCCGCTACATTCAAAAGGGTCTGAGGTTGAATCATATCATTTTTCTTTGAATCTGTTATTTCAATGCAAAGGATGAGGAAAAAAAAGAAAGATTGTTTGTCCAGAAATAAAGAAACCTGTGTTTGTTTTTTCATCCTCAAGACCCCGTTTAGTTCTACATCCCGGTACTGAAATAACAAATTGAGTTTGTATAGGCATTTTGCACGCAGCTATTTCAATAGCTGCTCTGTCCCCAGTTTCTGAGACTCCGCCCATTTCATAAAGTATTCGACCCGGTTTTACAACGGATACTTCATATATATTCGGGGGATCCCTTCCCCGAACCCATACGTGTTTCCGTAGGTCTTACTGTAACATAACAGGTTTGTCGGGAAATATACGTACCCATATTTTTCCACCACGACGCGCATATCGTGTCATTGCTCTTCGCTCTGCTTCTATTTGTCTAGCTGTGATCCAAGCGGGTTCGACGTGCCTGAAGAGCGTATCTGCCGAAACAAATATGATTGCCTCGACAAGATATTCCCTTCATTCTTCCTCTATGTTGTTTACGAAATCTGGTTCTTTTTGGTTCCTAGTTGATGGTCGTTTCTTAATTCCATCTCTACTGCAGAACCGGACATTAGAGTTTCTTCTCATCCAGCTCCTCGCGAATGAAACGATTCAATAAAGAAAATGAGGAAGCTTTAAAAAGAAAAGAGATTTCTTGTCTCAGTAAATAGTTGGGGAAAGTGAAGAAATTAATGTGCGATGTGGAAACTTGACAAAGAGATTTCTGACCAAATAGTTGAAGTCGAGCGGGAAAGGATAAGGATCGAGCTTTCTTGTCTTGGCTTATCTTACTACCGCGAGCATCGGTCCCAAGTGAAGATCGACAGTTTTCCTTCAATGCTTTACTGAACGGGAAAATCCGCCGAAGCTTGACAAATCTCTTTCTAACGACGAATCCATGCTCAATGGGGGCTTCTTTAGAAATGACTGAAACGGAGGAGGAAATCGACTCACGAAGGGCTCGGTAGTCCTTCTCTTAAATTACTGATATTGCGGATAGGCGAGACAGGTGATCAAGGAGTCGAAGCTCTTATAAGCCGTTGCCCTATTGAGTAAAGTTGGAGACTCCAAACTTTAAAGAATCGATTTCAAATGTCGCAGTTCGAGTTGAGAAAGAGGGGACGAGTTGGAGATAAGATTAGAGTCGGTAAGCTATGTCATTAGTGCAGGAACAAGGCTAACAAGGGCTTTCAGCGCCTGTTCTTCCTGCTTTTGCTTTCTCGATTGAAATTGATGACGTGCGAGTTAGTGCCCTACTACAAGCAGACTATACGTCAAGCTGAATCAGAAACCCTCCACTAATGACTTTTCTCCTCTCTGAACTGAACTAAGCAGAGAACTGGAAGAAGTCATCACTCGCCGAGGGAAAGCGACGAGGCCTAGAAAGGAGGTACGGTCCTGATCTGATTGAAAAATTGCATTTCGTCAAAAGAATGAAAGGAAGCAACCCGTATCTGTTCTCAAGCTAGAACCGACTCCTTACCAGTCGTCCTCACTACGTTTCGCCTGGCTACAGGTCCGGAAAGAAAGTCAGATATTAGATTACCCGAACTCCCCCGCTCGGAAAATGACTTGTACTTCTCGTTCGGGGATTGCGACCGATTTTCCGCATTATCTCGAAAGCAAGCATGACTTTAAGCGACCGATTCTCCGCATTTGACTTTGAACGAGCCTCATCTTTTCTTCACTTATACTGAATTTGTTCACTTGACGAACTGCAACGTAGCCTTACTGAATTGATGAACGTCGACTGCTTTACGATAATCTCGTCATCAAGCAAGTAGGAATCTAACGCTCGAGTGCGGGTTTTTCTGCCTGTTTTAGCTAAGCTTGCACCTTTAATCAGGAAACGACTCCTGCCCGGTCACCCGCTTCCCGCTCTTGAAGTCATTCCTGCCGAAAGGCGTCTGGGTTTAACAACGCCTTGGTTCATAATACCTCGAGGGTATTTGCATATATAGGCTTCTAGTCTAGCTTGCAGAAAGAAAAACCGGCAGGGTAAAATTGGAAAAAAAAAGAAGGGGCAGTGAACGTAGCGAGAAAGGCATCGGTTCAGAGCCGAGAATCTAAGCAAGGGGATGTAAACAGATCTATGAGGACTCGGCGGAGTGGTAAAGCGAGCCACGTCGAGTAATCGACATGCGAGTAGCGAGGTACTTTTCATTCTAAAAGTAAAAAAGGGATTCTTCTTATATATATAATAGATAGATAAATTATTATATATATAATAGATAGATAAAAAAGAAAGAAGATCTTTTTGTGCACAAAAAGGCACTTCAAAAAAAGTGAAACCTATCGTTTCCTTTCCTTTTCATTTCATCTTTGACGCCCGGGCTTGAGTTGGCCAAGTGCAGAGGGCATTTTTCTTTTCTCACTTCTTGATCTTGATCATAAGATAAGCTATCAATCAGTAGGCGTCGGCTTATTTTATCTTGTTCTGGCAAGGGCGCAGCAAGTGGATTTCCTTCCATGATTGGAAATAGTCGTTTTCTTTTTTTATTTTTTAGGGTCGGGGGAGGCAAGTCAAAAATCGGATTAGGGACGGGAGCATCCAGTTTCGGCAATTCAGGAGATAGGTTGCATCCGTGCGCACGGGCCAACGGCACTTTTTCATATAGGGCAATGGAATCTTCTGAACGTCCGAAATGTAGTTGAAAAGGGTTTTTTTCAAACGGAAGAGCTCACTTCCGGCTAGCTGCTGCGGGAGGGTGTTCTCCAGTAGTCGCGTCAGTATTCGTCATTTAGTCGTTTAGCTTGATGACGAAGCATGGTTGTTTGCTAGTAACAGTGGCAAGCCTATCAATCTAAAGTGGCAAAGTCCCGCGGGAAAGGCAAGGAAGAAAGCTTCCCGGGCTGGAAAGCGCCTTCAGTAAATTTTGTTAAGTACAGGCAAGAGTGATACCCGTCTTACTGGAAGACAGGACAGTCAGAGCCCCACATATAATGAGACGGGACAATCACCAGACCAAACCATCGGACCGACCCCTAAAGAAATGGGCCTTCCCATCGATCGTCAACTTGAATCATTGTTGATAGCTTCGTCAGTTGGCCTAAAATGGTATTCTCCCGAATACGCTGAACAAAGTGCCAGCGAACTGGAGGCACTTGACGAACACCGTACCCAGGCATGGAGAAGGCGGGCAACCTACCAAGCTCGTCACGCTCGAGCTTATAATAAACGTGTTCGGTTGATAACCTTTCGGCCAGGGATTACATCGCCTTTCTTCAGCCTGTGATTCGTAAGCCTTCTTCCCCGGATCAGCGGTTACCTCCTTTGCCTCTGGTCCTAGAACAAGCCTTTTGCTTGGGAAAAATGCATTTCTTTAACCACCGTCCCCGGAGCCGAGTTAATAACTACGTCAGTTAGTGTCTGGAAGTAGCCCCCGCCTCAAAGAGGCAGGGCTCAAAAGCGCTATGCTTTTTGTGATCTCCTTGCCCACAAACTGCCCCTGGCCACAAAAGATTCGTGAGAAAGGGCGGGAGCTCCTGGCTTGGGAACAACAAGAATGCTTCCGGGTTTAAAAAGCCCGTTCCCTCTAAAGAACTCAAGCTAGAGGCTTTTCGGTCCCTCCTTCTTTCTTCCTGGCTGTCCAATTGTCACTTGCAGGTTGGCAGACTCACGAAAGATCCTCATTGATCCGCAGGGGGAGTCACCGCTGGAGTGGGACAGACTGAGCCGGTGATGGTCGTGCCATTAAGAGACTCGAAAGGTTCAGCATGGTCAGGCAATGCGATCTCCTGGAAGAGAAAGAAAGGGAAAGAGGATGAGGATGATGAGGCCCATACGTCTGCGGAGAAGGTTGAGTTGGAGCGAGAGCGCTCAATGAGGCCGCGGATCACGAGCTGAGGGTCTCGAGATGTGCTATGTCGGTCATCTTCGAATGATTGAGGGAACTGGTCGAAATGTCGTTAAAAGGGCTCTCTCCCTCTTCAGGGACCTGGACGCCATTGGTCGCTTTGCTTGGCGAGCGTCAGTGTTGGCGCATCTTTAAATCGTCGATTGAAATGGTTCTGGGAGAGATGGATCGAAAGCAGAGGCTCGAATCCCACCTATTTCCCTCTCAACTGGAGCTTCAAAGCGGATCAGAGAGGAATTTCATTGAATCGGTTAAGCCCAGCCCTAGTTGTTCCCTTTTTCGTATGTATATTGGTGGGGAACGTCGCTGGTCATTTTGCTGCTGTTGCTGAGGCGGAGGCTGAACCTGCTAAGCAAAGGGCTGCTGCTACTGCTGACGTGGCGGGGCACGTCGCTAATGTGAGGGGAGCTGGAGCAATGGCGTCTACAACATTTCTGGCCGAAGTGACGGTTGCGCTTCTTGTTTGAATTGGAGCCAGATCGCGCGGATCATCAGATTGCGTGATAGCTGGAGATGGGTTAGCCAAAAGCGGAGCTGTGGCCGGGAATCTACCCACTTTAATAAAAGACTCCATTCGATTGCCCGTTGCAGATTAAATATTTAAAATCCCAAAAGTCCCCTATGACGAATTTCACTTACCGGGGGGTTCCCCGCGGTCTTTAGAACATATCCGTCTGATAACTTTCATGGACTGGAGGCATCACTTTCACTTTAGCTGCTAGGGCCATTAACCTTCCCACGTATGTTGCAAATGATTCATTGGGTAACTGACGGTCTACTCGTCAAGCTGTGACCACCCTCCAACAATTCATTCTATAGGGCGAGTCGAGTGGGCACGACATCGATGTTGTAGCAGAACTGCTTGAGAGACTTGTCGGCCAACTCAGCGAATGTTGGAATTTCTTCGGCCGGGAGGTTGGTAAGCCAGTCGGAGGCGGCCCCGGAAAGGCTTCATTGGAATAAGCTGATAAGGTTTGCATCGTCGCCAGCGAATTCCGTGCAGTAATGGAAACACGACTGCAGGTGAGCTGAATCCGCCCGGGCTTGCTGAACCCATTGGGAAGATGGAATGTTGAAGGCGTGTAGCTTGTGGTTTAGGGGTTTCAAAGGAAGTCTTTCGGGAAGGAGGGCCTATGAGAATTTAGAAGCCGAATGCGATCAATTGCTTGCTTTTGTTTCCTTCTACTGCAGCAGGGATTTCAACTCTTTTTTTTTTCCTATGAGAAAAACGAGGTTTTTTTCTCCCATTCCTCCAAACCCACAACATAAACCCTTTTAGGATACCTTTTTTAATGTACCCAGAACAACCGTCGACTCATAAGCTATGGCATGCAGGTATAACCGCCTAACGACCTACATATTTCATAAATATCCCTTTCTATTAAGTTACCAAGCCCACCGAGATCTATTTCAGTATTCGAAACACTACCGGGGCTCACCTCCCCTACTAATCAAAAGCTCTTCGGGACATCAGGTGAGAAACAACTACTCTGCCACAGCTATTATGATGATAGAGAACCCGGAACACAGGAATCACCTGGATCTCAGCAAAGGGAGAGGAACCACTACGTACAGAGTTTGTCAAACAGCAACAGGGACAAGCCCACCGGGTTGAGAACCACCATACTACCTAGATAACCTAAACCCTTGTACATGAATGAATGCACACTCACTACTCCCTATAGTTATTTATCTATCCAGATATATACGAGATCTCCTACCTATCAGTCACCGACTTGATACATACGGGAACAACCCACCAACACATCAAGTACCAGTCTGATATGCATTAAGAGCATGGCACCGGTAGCTCGGAGAGCGAAGAAAAGGCGTGCGAGGACCCATAGCTCCATTTCAAAGTCCTATAATCTATGCTGTGCTGTATTTCCAACACACTGGACCGTCAGCTGTTCTCAGCAGGGGAAATAGCGACCTCTAGCCGCATGAAATCATGGAGTTGGCTTCTTCTTCCCCTCGGGTTGGGATCTTTCCCCTATAGAAGAGATGGCTCCCGATCATAAGCCACAGTTTTCTCATGACTTGCATAAAACATATTCCGGCCGGCCGGCCCTGTTTCGTCTTTCGATCTTGGCAAAGAAGTTTCTAACCAGCACCAACTCAGATTTAAGACGGCTCTTCCTTGCTAGTCGAAGAGGCAGTTGATGTCAATCTCGCGAGGACAGCCCCAAGATGACTCAGCTGAGGGCTGCAATCCTCAGACGAGAAAAAAACAGCTCGTCACCTCTCTTCTGGCTGAATACAGAGATGTTTTTGCATGGTCTCTTATGCTGCCGGTCCCGACCTCCGGCCTTGGTGGAGTAGCACCGCTTGGTTGTACGGTCTGATGCCAAGCCGTTCCAGCAGGAATCGAGGAAAATGCATCCTGAAGTGTTGAGCTCTTTCGGTTAAAAAAGGCAGGAAGCGAATGCTGGCTCGCCCAACCCGTCGATAGGGTCAAGGGTGACGGTATATTCGCAAAGGAAATGGAGTTGGGGCATCAGCAGGAGTAGAAGAAGATGATCTAGCACATCGGCTGGGGGGGAATGAAAGAATTCGGTTATCAATTCCGGAGCGTCGAAACCCCCCTATTCTTTTCTTCGTCACCAACCATTTCCGGTGACTCAAGCATAGCATCTTTCCCCAAGCCCTTGTCATTTCCAGGATCGGTAGTTCCATCCCCTCCGTTCAGTTCTGCTTCGTATCCCATCGATACCTCAGGCAGGCATAGGAGAGTAATCGATTAGCCCAATCATCGGAGCCGTCGGAATGGGAGCAAACGTAGCTGGGCCGTCTTCGTCGCCTCTCTCTCTTTATATATAACGCATGCAGTAATTATTAAACATTCGGATCAGGACCTTCGTCGAATGGGTGAAAGCTGGCGGCAGGGCTTGCTTAACCGGATACACGGAATTGGGATCTCTCTCGCATGCAAATCTTTCTATCGGGAAACCCTCGAAACTTCTATGTTCGTTGGTAGGAGCGGCGGGATCGGGATGATTAGTATATAAATAATATAAACACATATGTATATATATATACAATTTAAATTAAATAAAAATAGAAAAATTTTAATAATAAATAGATAAATAAGAAGACCAAAAAGATAAAATGAAATCAACGGAAAGATCTTGTATATAGATGGAGGATAAAATAACGATGTGGAAAACAAGACAGGGATTTTTTACAATGACACTGTACAACTATTTTGAAAAGGGATGTAGCGCAGCTTGGTAGCGCGTTTGATTGGGGTAAAAAATGTCACAGGTTAAAATCCTGTCATCCCTACCCATTACTTATCCTATGGGCAGTAACGAGGGCGTAGCTTGAGATCGATTCGACATTGGACAAAATTTTTCGTTTAATTAGACTATATGCATGCGGTACAAAAATCATCCTTTTCTTTACTTCTCTCCTGTCGTAAGAAAGCGCTCTTAGTTCAGTTCGGTAGAACGTGGGTCTCCAAAACCCGATGTCGTAGGTTCAAATCCTACAGAGCGTGATTCTGTTCTTGTTATGTTATGTCGAATCATAATAAAATAACTTAACAAAGTGGAATTGAAACTAGAATTTAACCTCCTGCAGATCAAGGAGGAGGTTAATAGTAGTAATGAAAAAATCTTTTTTTGGAGCCCCAAATAAAAGGCCGTAGGAATCTTTGAATACCTCCACAAAGTGGTGACGAAACATATCACTTTCGTTTTTTAAATCTTTCCTCGGAATCGATCCGATCCCGTATAATAAGCGAGCTCTTGACTCGATCGCAGACATTTCTGCAACACCTCTAAGAGAGGAACAAATAGTCAATTTTGAAAGAACTTATTGTCAGCCTCTTTCAGATATGAATCTATCTGATTCAGAAGGGAAGAACGTCGCATCAGTATCTCAGTTTCAATTCAAACATGGGTTTGATTCACACTCCATGTTCTGACAAATCTCCACCATCCGGAAAGAGGAAAAAACGGAGTCTTTGTCTAAAGAAATACGTTGAGAAAGGGCAGATGTATAGAACCTTTCAACGACACCGTGCTTTTTCAAATCTATCAAAATGGAACATGGCATCTTCCTTCAGGTTGTCATATCAAAAGAGAAAGATCTCATATAACGATCTTTTTGCTAAAGAGTTTGCCAAACGCTTTCTCATTCGTCAGGGAACTCCGTATATTTCCCTTCTCCATTCTCTGCTCGGATGATTGCCGCTTGTGTGAATTCTATTGCTGTGGGTCCCGTGTGTGCTCGAATAAGATCGTTTTAGGATTCTATTGAGTTTCATTTATTGACTCCGCGGTGCAGGTTATCGAGTTTATGGCGCCGCCCCCCATCCAAAAAGTCAAAGATGGCGTCGGCATTTACTCATTATGCTCTCTCCGGAGAGTGGTGTATTCCCCCTTTCCCTTGGTATTCAGGTTGTCAAATCCGGAGAGGATAGTCGACTGTTATACCTTGGGAGTTGTAATGGCGTATCTTCTTTCAAAATAGAAAGATGGGGATTTCAAAGAGAAGGAAATCGAGAGTTTGCGTTCCTTTTTCTTTTTGAGGATGCTGGTCTCATCTTTGATCTGGTAGCGATTAAAGAATGAATGTTGCTCTGGCTCAAATGGTGGGATTGGTACACCTCTATATGCTGTAATCAGAAGGTACTCTTGAGGTCATGCTACGACCGCCGATCGTTCCTGTGACCACACGCCGTACCAACAGAAAACTATCAACCTATCGGTATGGTTTGTTGTTCATGTGTTACGATCTCGCTCGTAAGATTGTTCCCCCCTCCCCTGGTCAATGGCAGTGAGTTGATTGACCAAGGCCTTCCCTTACGATTACAGAATTTCTTCCACCGGCAAGAGTACCTCTGTTTGTCTCCTTCTACTTTAATGAAAAGCCGGGACTAGTCTCTCGAGACTAACTAATTAGTTAGTCTCGGTGCTTACTGTTGTACTTAACGATGAATCCCATCCCATTCCTTTTGTTTGCTTATTCTACCCTTACCAATTAATGGCTTAAGCCGCTTTCCCCATTTCCGCAACCTAAACCTAACTAATACTCCGTTGTTTCCATTTCCTCATCTGGTGATAGATCCTCATCTTCTTCTGGCTCAAATCCCTTTTTCATATACAGGGCACGCTCATACCAATAGCTTTAGCTACGCTTTAGTTTGAGATCATTAAAGATATGCTCGACCTCGTTTATGTCCATGGTACCATCGCACGTACCTTCAACTATCAACCAGATGACACCGGACTGTCGAAAGGTCAGAGTCAGTCTCCTCTTTTAGGTCGTTTAGCAGTTCCCCAACCAGCTTTCTCCCCGAGAAAGCCTTCCTGAGATTAAAAGAAAAAGGTTTGTTGAAGGCTGATCTCTGGGATCAGTGAGAGTTCGGAACCAGCAAACTCCAGCATCAAAGCGTCACGTGTGCAAACTCCTGCTTCAAAACTACAGGGCGCGCGGGATGCGTAGAAAACCCCTAACCACCTTGTTTGTGTACTGGAACATCCCCCACTTCCTTAGAACAGCACTAACTTACCGCTCTATACTTTATCAAAATGAAAAGAAAGAGAAGGGATCCATAACATAATAGTGAACTGCCATGAATTACACACACGCTAGTAGTGGCTCGGCTAGAGGACTACAGAAGCCGAAGCCGGAAGGCAACACAGGAAGGCGGGGAGCGGTTTAGTTTAAGCAACTAGTCTTGTCTTCAAGCAGAAGGCGATAGACCATAAAGCAAGGAAGAAGCGACTAGTGCTAGAGCCAATAGCCTGACGCCTAGCTACCCCAACTCAGAGACCTAGTTGAAGATAGAGAAGAAATGCGGGCGGACTTGCTCTAGATGGCAAAGTTCGAAACCGCTTCTTCGGGATAAATACTGACTGATCAGACGTTTCGAGCAGCAAGTATTTGTGGGAGAGACGTCCCCATACCGAGAGGTAAAGGCGTTGGCATGCACTCACCTTCCCATGGTGGTTCGATCTGCGGATGCCAAAAGCGAAAGGCTGCTACGTCCAGCTGCCTGAGATAACCCAACAGCAAGCCGAGCAGCTAGAGATGCCTGAGCTGATAGAGCTGTTTACAATGTTGTTGCCGAGCGTCAACATGGAAAAGAATTTCCTGAGCAAGTGGAGGCGAGCGAAGTGAGGTCAGTGTTGTTGGCTGAGCCGTATCTTGCTACCTCCAATCCCTCATTAGGAATTATTGCTACCCACTGCTACTGTTTATGCTTATTCCCCCATTGGTGCCTCTGCTTCCCGTGCTTCTTCAACACAGAGAAAGGCAGATTGCTTGAGGGCTTAACAGCGCCTTGTGTGGAATCACACTCCCGATAGCCTGACTGGTTTGCCTTATTTTCTTTCTGGGGAATGCTTTACTCTAAAATCGGGTTATGGCGAGTCCGGTGTCAATCTTTTCCTCACGACGGCCTATATAAATCTCTCGGTACCGGTCCCGGCTTTGGCTAAGAAAGCGAATGCTTATCTTTATCACTTTGGAGGAGTAGGGGCTTTCAACTTCTTCCCGTCGGAATCTCCACTCAGTAAAAAAGTGCTTATTCGGCCGGCTCGTAGCCTTTCTATTCACGAATCCCTTACAAAATCAAAGCCGAATGAGCGAAGAAAATGTTTCATTTCATCGGGCCAGAGAAAGCAATTTCTTTCTCTATAAGCTTCAATGGTGCGAAGGGCCTCGAAGATAACAGGGTGTTTGGACTCCTCGTGTTTACATAGAATGTGTTACGGACCCGAAAGGGCTCATGTAAATCACGGGAAGTTGGATGGTTGACGCTCATCCCACAGCCGCTTGCCAAAAAGCTGAGACGACCTCTCCTCTGTTGTCGAAAGGTTTTCGGGACTATCTTTTTCAAGCGGGATACTTCTTTCCCTACTCGCAGCGGGTCTTCTTCTCTCTCTTCCCCCCGGTTTTCGGCCTCGCCTTTTCATAGAGTAAGAGGCTCCTCTGCGTATAGGCGACGGAGGGTATCGCCTGGAGAAATCCGTTCCGAATCATTCGATAGGAGAACGTCATTTATTTTTGTATTTCTCCTACGTCATTTTCTCTACCATTTGAGAATCTTTTGATTTTTACTTTTTTATGGAATCATGCCCCCTCGCGAAAGAGGCAGCAAATCTCTATTCGACGAAGCAAATTGCCATTCAATGTTTTCATTAGTTTGAATTAGAGACTTAGTCCACGGAAGACTTTTTTTACCGTTTTGAGCAATCCGGTTCTTCGACGATCGAAGACTCTTTCTTACTTATGAAGAAAGCTACAACTCGGGGGAAATTGGAAGGGGAGACAGTTATTATTTTATAATATGCCTTTATTTTCTCGATGCTTTGAATAGCGTAGTTTCGTACCCAAAGGGATGAGACTTTCTTTTTGATCGTAGACCACCCTTGCTTGTTTGCTAAAGAGGCGGATTCCGGACCGATCTCAGCGCCTAGAAGAGAGCTTTCACTGGCTTTTTTTTTACTAAACAGAGAAATTCCCATTGAGAGCAAACTAAAGGAATGGACGGGATCAGGATGCGATCGACCCTCCCCGTCAGCAGTGAGAGAGATAGCATAGCTGTAGACAGGGGCAGAGCCCGAGATGGATTCTATATTATAAGGAAGGGAATCTCTGCTTTCCTCTCCGCAAAAACGATACGGAGAATGAGACGTAAATCTGGTTTGTTGTTTACCGCACTGTATTTAAAACAGTGTGGTTCATCTCTACAAAAGGCTTATGCCGGAGATCCATCAACTGGTTTACTCCCATTCCCAGTCTCTTTAACCAGAAAGGGGTACCCCACTATCATCCCTTTCTTCCATAGATTGATGATTTACAGGAAGGATGAGAAGGCGGACAACTCCGTCCAATTATATCTATCTTGGTTTAGCCTGGCAAAGGTTATTAAATCGCGCCAAGCCAATAACGAAGGCTACCTTTGAAAGTATAGTCTCACTACCGGTCCCTGGGGATGAAATGTCCTATCATGAAATTATGATTGAGTTGAAAGAAAAAAGTAATAAATTTTTTTATCGGTATATCTCTTGGATTTCCAGTATACCTATTTCTCAGGGTATCACTTGGGAACCCACCAGGAAGGCAGTCCCTAATGTTAAGATCCCTTATGCAGAAGTTCCTAAACGGTATAGAAAAGGACCTCTTAAGTCTAGATTCCTTGCTCTAGTTTATGAGCTTACCGCGTACGGAACCATGTTACAGGTGGATCATAGTCTACAGGGCTTCTTCTCATCTGCTATATTATGGAGAGAGGGATTCCATCGCCTTTGTTGGGCCGGGGGAAGGATTTCGAACAGATCCGGGTTCCGTGACGCGAGGAAAGAGAGAAGCCGTGTCGAGTACTGAGCCCTACGTGGATTGATTGGCAAAGGCCGGGGTTGGGTAATATCTCCTGGGTGCTCTTATTCCTGTTCTTTCTTCACAGGATGTTCCCGAAGTAGAGAATTTTTTAGTGCGTCTCCGGTGTTTTGCAGGACGTAACTGGGGACCATTGATTTGAACGAATTTTTGGCTCAAATCCAAATGATGAAGTCTGATCCCAATCTCCATATCCGAGTTGGAGAAATTCTCCACTGCCTTCCTGCGTTTATGTCTAAGCTTACATCTAAGCCAGTGACCGAAGGACTCCGTGCCTTTCCCATAAGAAATACCGTGTCGGTTCGGTTCAAAGAAATTCATATGTGCCAATCAGAAATGAAGGTGCGTAGCGACAGCACAGCGCACACACAACTAGTACAGTTTGAATGAAGAAGCTTTCCTTCTTTCATCAACCCAATGGAAGGCTTAAGAGAAGAGCTCGGGTGGCAAACCCCGACGTCTGGAAAGAAAGAGAATACCCCGGCAGTGAATTACTGCGAAGAGGCAAACTTTATAAAAACTGTTGTTTGAGACAGCCCTAAGGCGACGATCTGAGAAAGGGTGGTTACGCAAGTTCTTCCCGGTAAGGAAAGAATCTCCTTCGTTCGGTTATTCCCCTAAATCTGGATCGGCAGCATCAGCTGGAGAAGGAGGATCGGCAGTATCGGCAGGAGAAGCCGTAATATATTTAAATAATCGTCTGATTCTTACCATGCTTATCAGGTCTGCCACATTGTTAAGAAGAAGGTCACTCCGCTCGGTCTAGAAGTCGACGGTGGTGAATCGGAATCCACGAAGAATCCATTCCATTTGGAAAGAGTTCGGTGAGGCGCTATAAAGTAAAGTATGGGAGGCGATGAAGGCAACGTCTTTATGGCCCTTTCCTGGCCCAGTGCAGTTTGCCTCAATTGTGTCGAAATTGTCCATTCGTCTTTGGGGATTTACTATATATAATATATATATATTATTATAATAGGGATTTCTACTTGTGAAAGTAATGATATAAAGAAGAAGTGAAGGACAGAAGCGTCGTTTGATAAGAAAATCATATGAATTGGCTGGCGAAATTGGTACAGAGGTGCCCCAAATCCATGCTTTTGAGATGGAAAAGAAGTAGGTAGCGAGGCTTCTCCGCCTGAGCCCCTAGTTGTTTCCGTTTCGTGTATGCAAGCAATCGCTATGTGCGGTTAGGTCCTGACGAGTTATGTGGCTCATCCCCAGGGTGGGGTTCCAAATATGAGTGAGAGTTCGATCTCAAGGTTACCATACCGACGAAGTGATGACTCCTTTACTGGTGGTTTGATCTCGGAAGCAATAAAGGAATTCTGCAATCCAAATTGGTTGTTCGAGCGTAGGGTATCATCTTGTCTTTGTTTCATTCATGCCATTAAAAAAATTTCATCCCCTTCATATCATTATTAAAAATTAGTACTGAGACCAATGCCCGGGTGTCGTGTCGAATCCCATTCTCCGGTAATTCAATCATCTCCTACTATTGGTTATGACTAGTCTTTCGTATAAGGATGTTACCTCTGGGGAGTTCCTTTTATAAGTCGAATACCAATCTTTTAGTCTCCCAGTTTCTCTCCCTCGAGCTGCCACCCCTTTATCTGGTGTGGCCCTTTTCAGGGGTCTTTTTCTCTCCCAAACATGCATTTGAAGTAGGGCCTATGGTTATATATTTTACCATTTATCCAGAGTAGTGTTATCCCCCGTCGGCCGGTTTCTAGAGCAACCTGTGACACCCACCCTCTGGCTAAGAGATGTCGCGCTGTTGGTAGCTGACGGCAACCCCCCGGGGTTAGTACCAAATCCCCTTCCTTCTGTTTTTCCTATTGCTGTTCTTGGGTCGAAGTTAGTACCCGCAGGCGTCTTCCTTTGTTTTAATTCATTCCGTGTAGTGAAGTTCGGAGATGATCCCCGAACACAACCTATTTTGTGCAGGTCCCTTACTTCCCACCTACGTAGCCTACGAGGTGTTCTGTTCTCAAACGGCCGACGCCTTTGTTCTCAAGCTAGAAGCCTGGGACAAACAACTAGTCGAATTCCTTACGCTCCGCGCCTTCTTTCATTTCTTTTGCGGCTTATGCAGCTTTGGATTCTTATGCTTCCACCGATGCTGCTGTTGATCCCACCAATGCTGGATTTGAAGAACCTACCTGCTTCCCGGGCATCCAGGGAGTAGGCAACCCTTCCTTCATTTGCAACTCCGGAAGAAGCAACTTTTTATATGACTATTGAATCATTGGCGCTACCCCAGCCTCATTCTCGTTACCTTGAGCCTCACTCACTGAACGAGTCTCGAACTGTTCATATCTTGGTTTACGAGTGGTTCTCACAATCGTGGTAATGCATTGAAGAAGAGAACTGTGAATTGGACTCCGAAAAAATCATTATAAATTGGAGAATTGGGGACGCAAATAGACCTCTTTTCCAAGGTAAATCAAGAAAATTGGATGGCTTCGATTTCCTCCTCGCTCACTCGTCACCGAACCAGGGGATTTATTCCTGCCCTCACCGACGGCGCTTTCCAGCCCTTCTCCTTATCGGCAGAAAAGAGACTCTTTGCCGAACTGCCCGGCTTTAACTCAAGGATTTCCGCCACCCATTTTGGCACCAAGACGAATGGACAATATCTCAGAGTCATATTCATTGATGTTCTTCGCATATACTTTTTGATTTCATTTCTTTGTGGTCCCTTTCTTCTACTTAAAACATTTCATTACTTCTATAATTTCTTTCTTTTTATTTAATCGAATCAGTAAATACATAGCTTTGACTCCGAAGTACCGCAGTCAACCCAATGGAGCTCGCCTCCGTTTCAATCATTACTCCCACGACTGGGCTTCTATCGTCCAATCGGCAAAGAGAGTCAGGAGGAGCCTTATTCCTGCCTGTAGCTCACGACCGTTAGCTATATCCGCTTAGTCCTCGCACGGATATTCATCGTCTTGCTCCTTATCCTGGCATGAACTCGCCGACTGATCAGCCCGGATTCATGTACTTCCCACAGAACGAGAAAGGGAAAGTGAATCGGAGCACTCTCCTGTTGACATGGAAATAGTTTGATTGCTTGACGACTTTAAGTGCCCATCTGGTGGCCGGGGGAAAAGTCGGGACGATCAGCCTATTCTATTGATGCGCTGCCTACAGGAGACAAAAGAAGCAATTCCCCCGTGCTGATCTCACTCTGTAGGTATATGCACTGTAAACACTTTCTTCCATTTATTTCAAAGCGTGCATAAACCGAAGACGACGTTGGAAGCCTCGTCCCACGTGCAGACTGTTAGCCTCCAGATCTCGACTTATGCCAATTCGACCCTGAAAGGACTGAGGATACTGCCCTCATCTCTCTGTACATGACTAGCGAGATGGTGACAGAGTGATCAGACTTTCACAGGCTTTTCTTATCCCGACGAACTGGATGCGGGCCCCGCTCCTCTCTTCCTTCCAGACAGAAAAGATCCGCGAGTGACAATGACAGGGGGGAGATCGTCGCATTTGGACTTGATCCGACGGGGGTAACCAGATTCCTGTTCCCTTCCTTAGTCTTCGTCGAAAGAAAGATGGATTGGGATAATATTGCCCTACAGAGCTAGACAAGAGTACACCTGAAGAACAAGCTAACTAAGCAAAGAGTAGCACCGTCCCCTTCAACTGGCACAAGCACAAGAATCATAGGTACCAACGAAAACCTAAACCTAAAGACCGATTTCAAAGCCGTCAGGAAGATTCGATTCCTCTCCTTTATAGTCGAGCACGTAAACTTCCTCGACAAAGTCGACGATAGCGGTTCTGAGAGTAATAGCGACTCTGCTATTACGGAGATCCCCCTTTGTTCTTGCCTGAACACCTCTTCTTGTGATTCATCCTCCTCGGATGATGATAAGAGGGTCACTCAACCCGCTTCGGCTGGTAGTTTGACTACTATCAGTGAGGACTCGAAAGAGCTCCCCACTAGCTGCGCTCCCCCCCTTCCCCTCCATCGGAGAAATCTCTATCAATTGGAAAGACGGGATGAGCCAGCCTCAAGGAAGAGCTTTGATCCGTCGCCTTGAACCGACTTTCGAATGAAGTTTCGTTCCGGGTAGTAATATCAAGTGATCTGATGATCCAGCCTTTGTGGCCTGGTTGAAGAGTTTCCTGAATGGAATAAGCATTCAACCGACCATTTCCTTTCCTAAATTAGGGTTAAAAAAAAACCACTTTCTTCGACTTTTGAAAACTACCTAGAGAGAACTCCCCATTTCACACTAAGGGAATATTAAGGCTTACTCGGGGTAGGAAGTGTAGGCGCTTTCCAGCTTCTATCATCCAATCGGCAAAGAGAGTCAGGAGGAGCCTTATTTGAGAGTAGCGAAAGTCAGGAGGAGGGCTTTGTGCTGGAAATGAGTAGTCCCAGTAGTAGTGGAATAGCCCGATTGCCTAGCCCTAGCGGAAGCAAGCTCTGTATATCGCAATTATCGGCAGATGACATCGATCGCACATTGGCAGTCTACTAAGCAGCTTTAGGAGAGGGCCGGGCACAAATGAGGAGGCTCAGCTTGCCCTCGCTCTCTCGTCTCCGAGTAGAGAGCACACGGGAAGGGCCGAAGCGAAGCGCTCAACCAAGAGGGCACGCACATAACAATTCCTCATTCATTTCTTGATTCGAAAATGTAGATTTGTTGATTGTTGCATTCGATTAGAAAGTCTTGCTTAGGGTGAACATGCAACTAAACTAAAGGAATGTCGTACATAAAAAAAAGGTTTGCTTCCTTCCGCATGTGGTGAGAGGAAAGGCTGTCCCAGGCCAGTCCAACCTATGTTTTGCCTCTCTGACGGTAGTACTCCCTACTCCCATTGGGGATGAACATCCCCCCGTCGCCTCTGCCTATGCGAGTCCAAAGTAACCCGATGTTGTAACAACTGAATATGTCAAAGACGCAGGTTCAGGTATGTCTTTCTCCCCGAGCGGGGTCCCCTTCCGTCAGCCGTCGGAGCAGGGTCAAAGAGAACATTCCTCCGTTGTTTGGGCATACTCCGCGCTTAGATCGAAGAAGGGATGCCCATCAACATTGCTTTGGAAGGACGGGCTGGGACATGTGAGTGATGAAAGAAAAGCTATTGTCGGAGTTCCGGGCCTGATTCATCAACATAGGAAGAGTGGGCTGACGAACATTAAGTAGGGGAAAGATTCGCTTTCGACGAAAAGGGATAGATGAACAAAACCTGATCGCGGAATGTACTAAATCAACAGGTGTATCGGAGTCTAGGGCCTAGAACATTAGATAAGGAAGATGAGTATGGGCTAGTGCCGTCAGCTCGGAAAGGGGATGGTGCTTTAGCCAAAGAAGGGGGTGTGACCTGAACCAAGAAAGCTGCGTCTTTGGACAGCCCTTCTCAAGCGGGGAGGGGATCTCTTGCCCTAGTCGGACTTGCTTCTGGGGAAGAGGTTCTTTACTTCACTCGAGAAGGAAAAACGACAGGAACAAGAAAAGCAAGCTCTGAGGCAAGCTCGGATTCTGAAACTGAAGCGTGATCTTCTTCCGACGGTGAAAGAACAAAGATCGAAGTCGACTCTAGATCTTCTTGATATGAGACTTTCTGATTAGGTTATTTCAGATCAGGTAGGGGACGAGATTCTTTGGTTGAAGCAGCTATGGCCGAGCTATTCCCACTCTTCGGTAAAGACAGCCACAGAGAGGAAGCTGGATGGGTCAAATCCCACCTGTCTTCTTGGTACCGCGGATCACCTTTCTTTTCCCATTGAGATCGTGCAAACAAAGAGTCCACCGCCTACCTGCCAAAAACGAATCGGGGAAAGGTGCTTCCTTCATTGTCCTATTCTCTTGATCGTAGAAATGACAGGAGAAAGAAAGGAGATTGCGAAGCTGCCGAAGCTAATGATCCCTCTTATGCGAGCACCTAAACGGGGCCTGCGGGACAGTGATTTTGAGCAGTCTACGATCCACGATCACTTTCATTTCCCAGATCATCTTTCGCTAATCCTGACTCCGAATAAGAGGAATTGACTCCATGACTTTCTCTTGAGTGCTCTCTTCCTCTTCCTCCTTCGACGAGTAGGGGATGGAGCGGAGCTATTTAGTTAGGCTTACCTTAGGACATCAGGAAGCAGTGAGATCTACGGAACTATCGGAAAGGTCTCTGTAGTCTTATCAGGTCTGGAGTGCTTATGCCCCTCACCATGCTCCCAGCGGACCACCAGGGTCTCACTCAATGGCTTGTCGAAACTCTATTTTTGCTTACTTAAGCAAAACCAGCCTCTGATACCCTTTTTTTCTTCTCTTCGTACACCCCCACACTCCCTTCGTCTGCGAGAACTCTTCTCGGATAGAGGGAAGCTCTCCTAGGGCAGCTCAAAACCCGCCCACTTCTTCTATATTCTCAAACGGAGTCGACGGTTTTCCCTCTTTTCTCTATCTCGTCACCCGACGTTGTTCAAGCGGGGTTCGGTACCGAACCGATGTCTTTCTTGTCACTGCCAGATCTGTTCCCGGACCAGTTGTTCTTGCAGTTGGATGCGAGGCTTAGCCTTTTGAGAAGATACCTTTCCCATTTCGTTCCGAAAGAAAGCAGGATTGGCAAGCTTGACAGCGTGACGTGCGGGGGTGGCTATCGCTATCCATTAACATTAACGAGAGCAGGTACAGTGCCACGCCGGTTTAGAATTCGGGTTGACGGCTACCCTCCCTTTTTCGTAACAAAAAGAAGTAGGACCAAACCTCGAAGAAGAAGCCTGAGCACTGGACGAAGTGTTTTCCGTTGTATGACGAAGAAGAAGAAAGGATGGGAAGAGTTTCATTTACATATGAACGTACATCCTCTCTCTCCTCGGTAAGCAGCCTTTGTTCCAGGAGCAAAGAAAATTGTAGAGCGTCAAAGATGGAAACCATAGCAGGAATTTTCTCCATATGAGCGACGATATCATACACAAGTGGCGTTCTGCATGCTGCTGCTGCAAGAACGATTTATGTTTATCAGCTTTCTTCCTCTTCGGGAACGACTTCTGATGTAGTTTCACCAGCATCTGAAGGCAAAGGCGCAAGAGCGTCGGGCAAAGTAAAGTCAAGCTAAAGTTTGTGGGGAAGGTCGCGCGAGTGCGCTCACGTTTTTCATCCGGTTTGCAAAAGTCGAGGGGGGATGTTGAGAAAACGGGATTAAGGCGACGGCTACGAGTAGAGCCTTCGAAGCGGAGGCCCTTGCCGGAACCAACCCTTCCAGTAATAGTTATAGTGTATCCCCCGTAGACTGAAGGCAGTGTAGTGGTGTTGATGGATACCGAAGCCAAGCTGTCTACTTTTCTGGGGGTGATCCGGCAGAAGCTTTTTGAGGTAAAGCCTGCTTAAGACTTTCGTGTACTTCGAAAGAGGCTTACCAATTCGACAAAACAAAGCGCGAGAAGCACATTGGGACCCAGGCATCCACAGAGATCGAATATAAATATGTCCTCCACCGAAGAAAAGAATAGAAAAGGGTCCTAGAAGAGCCAGGGGCGATGGCCTTCTACCGGAGGGGAGCGTCGCCAGGCTCCCGCCGAAGTCAGCTCAACTTTGTGTTAGGAGCGAGTGACTACGCCAGCTTGCTTCATGTGACTAAACAGGATGTTGGTCTTTGCCACCCACCTGGGTAGGCCAGGCCCCTGAACCAGCCACATGTAATTGGGTACGGGGTGGACTCCGCTGAGCCGACGTTTCGCTTTTTTCGCACCAGGGATAGCAGAGGGCCCTCATGTAATGGCGCTATCGCACTGGCCCCGGGCATTATTTAACAAAGAACGGGAAGCACCGCTTTTAACCGAGACGGGTTTCCGGGCATTCGGTAACGGTAAAACACCCGCGCACTCTCTTTGCCGATACCAGCACCGCTCCAAACACATACCCAATAGAGCGGGAACCATTAAGAGAAGAATTGGCATCACCGTTCTCCCCTGGGGACTATACTCCGGCTCTGGGTATTCTCGGAATAGGCGGTAGGGGATATGGTGCACGAAGGGGATTATCTATCGGAATGGGTATTCTCGGAATAGGCATTATCGGACTATGTGAGCCGGGTTTCCGCGGATTCGGTAACCTAACCTACTCTCCGAGACGGGAAGAATTGGTACCGTCACCGCTGGGACCGGTTGTTTGGAATGAGACTCTGTCCCCAGGGGATGGAAGGAATAGGTGCAGGCTCACGGGGATGGAAGGAATACGGAATAGGTGCACGAAGGGTACGGAGTAGCTGAGCGCTTGCGCGAAGGCGGTAGCTGAGCCGAAAGGCGAAGGGGATGGAAGGAATGGGGATTATGGGAATAGGTGCCGATACGATAGGCGGAATACGGAATAGGTGAGACGGGTTGTTTGGTACTGGTCTCGGAAGCGGTACTCCCCGCGGACCAGTGTGTTGACGGTAGGAAAGTGTGCATCTTCTTTCACCGTTACCGAATCCCCGGCTGGTATCGGGTGTGCGGGCAGAGTCGGCAAAGAATTCCCGAGAAAAAACCCGTATCGGAAAGTTTTCTTTGAAAGAATTCCTTCTCCCTCAAAGCCCCTTCTCTAGCAGCTTGCATTCGATGCCATATTCCTTATTAGATGTCACTTCCTTTAGTTTAGCAGCTCCGGTATCGGTAGCATTCACAGCTGAGTCAATAGCAGCTTCTTCTTGAACTTCCCCTTATTCCTTAAAAAGGAAAATCGTCCGCTGAAGGCCTAGAGAGAGGAACAACCCCAGACGCGAAAACAACTCGAACATCTAGTATTATCCAATCGGGGGACCCTCATTCCCCCGCTTTATCGAATTCTTTGAGTGTCCAGCCTGCTCCCTTTGTTCAGTCGGAAGACTTTTCTTTAGAAAAAGACTTTTTAGTCCCCGTCCAACAAGAGAGGTCAAGCCTTTCTATTCAAATGAGACGCACTCCCATTGTCTCGATAAGGTCAGCAGCAGGGCATACAGCAGGGATTGAGTAGTCTTGGGAGGCGGACTTCTAGTCCCCGGTTACGAGTTGACGACGTTGTTAACTACTAAAACTTAAAAAGTCTTCGTAGCCTTAGGGAAAGCGTACCGGAAGATCAAACTTTCGCTTAAAATCCCAGTTTGGATGAACAGAGTTACGCTCGATTTCGATTTATACTGAAAGGCGCGGAGCGGTTGATAGCAGATGGGGAAAGCTAAAGGCGGAGCTTGGATTGAATTTTCCAGTTGGAAATCCGTCAGAAAAGCTGTACCTTGACAAGCCCCACGATGCTTCTGGCAGCCATCATCGCAGGGACGAAGAGATTCCCAAGACCAGAACTATAGACTCATTCTGCACCAGCCCACTAGCAAAACAAAGGGAAAGGAGTTTCGCCCGAAGCGCACTTCTGTCGAACGAAAGGACTTTAGGGTGTCAACCCGTCAATGGAAGATGGCTAGCGAACCTCAGTGCGTGGGGAAAGGTCATAGAGTTTACAGCCGAAATGCTGCATAAAAAAGGAGGAGTGAAATTAGGTGGCTTCACACAAACCAATCGACACTTTCATTCGAAAGACGAAAGACCAACCTAAACGTGAGAATCGGCTCGAAGATCAAAGGAATTCCTCCAGGTAAGGTGAGGCCAAGCTGCGGAAGGAACTCTCCGTCCAAAGAGTATAGATAGAGTCGGAAAATCGGCCCTCTGGAGGTGAACCTGTGACTTCGCCCTGTTCTTATGGCGGGCAGTAGCAACAACACGATCTCTCGGAAAACAACCAAAAAAGACTCAAGCCCTATCCGACGATGCCCCACCAATCAAATAACGCACTGCAGAGCCAGGGTTTTGCCCCAAAGTACGCTTTTGCTCGCTCCGAAAGTAAGTGCGAACCGGGCAAAGAAGCAATGTCGACCACCCCCCCCTAAAGGAGATCGGCGAGCCCTTTCTCCTGATGCATGGGACAAGGCCGGGGAGTAGAAAGACTATAAGCGCACGCAGCCCTCAGGCAAACCTCTAACCAGGCGGATGAAACCTAACCAGAATTTCAAATCAATTACGTCGGTCGTTGTGATCCTTCTTTCCCTTCCAGCCCATCTTGACTATTCCTCAAAAGAAAGGAAGGCTCAGAAGGACTCGCCCAAAGCCGAAATCGTTATATACATAAGGAATGGTTCATCAACATGCCTGGGGAGCATGAGAGTGGGAAAGAAATAATCCTGAATAACTTGTATACGGGTCGCTAGCTAGGCAAGCTCTACACGGGTCAAAGCTTATTCCAACTCTTCTGCCTCTCTTCGCGCTATACTTTAGTAAGGAACCCTAGATCCACCTATGAAAGACCAGAACAAGCTGTAGGGGAAGGACATCCGGAACCAAAGGCCACTCTGTGACCGCAGCAGGATATAGCCAGATCCCTCCCTATGACTGAGAAGCACACATTTTGTTTTCAGACCTCCCCAAGCCGAACTATTCTATACCCTGAGCCTGGCGGGGAGCCTATTCCGAGAATCCCATTCGGGCAGGTATCCGCTCACCTATTCTATACCCTTCTTAGATAAGCACGAATCCTGCGGGACAGAGAACTGAACCGTCTATCTTTTCCCAGATCATTGCACCTCAACCAAGAACATTCTCGGATGAGGATATAGATGCGGGGAGACACCCACACCTAGATGCAGTGCCTACGTAGGAGACAGCAAAGAATGGTTTACAATGGGGAAGGAATCAACGTCTGCACCCTATAAATCGCAGAAGCCCTAGGGATAAGCGAAGAAGACGTCGGTGGCCCCTTTTATCATAACCGTAAAGGGTGATGACGGGTCAACCCAAGCTAGGGAAAACTACCAGGCTAGGGACTATTTGCCTTAAACTAAGGGGATGCAATCGAGAGAGTGACAAAATTTCCCATGTAGTTCACCACATTCCACCCACTTTTAGGACGCATGTGGATAGACGATCACGGTGCCGTCCCGTCCTCATATATGGTGTAAAATTCCCATAGTGAGAATGAGAACGGAGAAAAACATAGAAAAATCATGCTTAGCGCCCTTGTATGGCTCTTGCTTCTGGAGAGTGACCACCCAGCTTCTCATGGATAGCATTCAAGTCACCCCCCCACTAACCATGGGAGTGATATAGATGCAGATAGCATCGACAGCTGTTGCCACAAGTCTCTTCTCTCCCCTACTGTACACTTAGCATAGACGAAGGAGAACACCGCAGATGATTGGCCCTGTTCCCCCACCTGGAATGTAAGAATCAACATAAAGCAACGGCAAGGATGGGACCTTCGACCAAACCAAACCGTTACGTAGATTAGTTGGCAACAAGACTCTTTCTCTTTTGAGTGCCACTGATCCCATTCTTCTTGTGCCCGCATCCAATCTCTTGCAACCTCTCGGTTATCATGCCTCTTGGCCCTTATTCGCACTATCCCATCCTGGTGGTGTGCGGAACAAGTGTACCCTGGACGCACTTTTGATAAGTATGGCCGGAGGTCGGTGATGATGTACTCATTACTTTTTCAGGAAGTGGCTAAGTATGAGTCTGCATTGGGACGACTGGGGGTTAGCATTAGTTATGCGAAGTCCCTAATCTCCGATACAGGCTCAGCCGAGTTTGCTAAGCGGTTCTTGACTCGTAGACTTATTCCCCGTCTTAGTTCGAGCACTGCTTCACTCTTTCCACCCCTGTTGCTGAATTGCCATTCAGGAAAAAGAGGCTTTCAAGCGGTTGAGTACCCGTTATCAAACCCTTGGGCAAATCGACCATGCTCGGTCTCCTCACTACGAGAGGGTCTATGTGGACCCGCCCTTCGCTACCATTCCAATTGGTGGCTGTGGGGCGAGGCCTTCCCTTTCATTGCTACGTGGAAGGCTTTTTCTTCGACAGGAGATGGCACAACAAGAGTGAGGTTCCGGGCGATCTCTTTGAGATTGAGATGCCTGGGAGGAAGGATTTCCTTGAATAGAGTCTTCCTATGGGTAAGGTCTTGGCTTCGATACTGTCGTTGGTACTACATACATGACGGGACGGGCTTTGCGTCCACCCTTGAAAAGTGCTTTGATGCTCCAATAGGAATGCGGAACTGACCGAATCTATCTTCATCATCTTCTATGGAAGTCTGACCATTTCTTGCCTATTTTGCTATCCATTACCCAGTGCCAATTTGTGAGCCTGATGCCTCCACTGGTCATTTTTGTCCTAGTGGATACAGAGTAGGTGGTGAAGGCGATCTTACATTCCTTCTCTCTACTCAGGGCATGACACAGCCCCGAGCTTGTGGTCCTCCCTGGAATTCCCTGGTAGATCAGTTCTATGCCTGGGGATGATATACCCTTTTGACTGACCCCCTTTACCAAGACTATCTAATATCATCTTGTAGGCGTCCCTGAGCGTCACATCCTCTTTTGCTTTGCCAGAGGAAACTGAAGGATGGTAGCATGGATTTCGTAGGAGAGCAGGCTCTGTCCCAATGTGGACTGGCAATGCAGTGTAAGACATTGGTGGTCGAGCGAGAGGGAAGTGGAAGGGTATTTAGTAGCTGAGCCGAAAGGCGAAGGGAAAAGCGGTACTCCCCGGGGACCAGACAGACCAGACCGATCCGGCTACCCCGAAGCGGAAGAATGGACTCGGTGCTATGCGGTGACGGTAAGAGAGTAGGCTCACCTACGGAGTCTCATTCCAAGCGGGTAGGTGTTAAGAACGGTAAAAGCCCTATATGTTCGCATCATTTTCTCATCGGCAGGGCTAAAAAGAGGCGCGGAGCGAAGACGGGGTTTATTAAAAAAAAGATGGTGAGTTTCCTTTTTTCACATACCATCTCGCATCTCTTACCTAATAGAGCGGGCATATAAGAGAAGAATTGGCATCACCGTATGGGAAGTCCCCGGGGATTAAAGCACCTAGCCGAGAAAGAACGGGCAGTCTCCCACCGCGCATTCATGTGAGAGAGGGGCAGCAGGGCCTGAGACCGGCTTTGGCTACAGAGTCGGTGAGCCAGGCGTCGGAGAAGGATACAAAGTATGTGAGTGCGGAAGGCGTAGGAGTAGGTAGGTGAGCCGAAAGCAGCGCCTAACCGAGCCGAGACGGGTTTCCGGAGCGTCTTCGCACCGATTTCTTTTCCGAGAAGAATTGGCCGAGTTTCTTACCGGCACCGAGATTCACACTTACCGGACCTAGAGCTTCGGGGTAGCATCACCGGCCCAGGCTTGCTTTTCCCTTGCCGAGAAAGAACTGGCACCGCTCGTACCGTCCACCGGGGATTAAAGTGCGCATTCGGTCGGGCATCAAGTCCCACCGGGCATTCGGGTGAGTGAGCGAATAGACTGACCTTTTGTAGCCGAAGAATCCACTTGCTGGTAGGTCGAACGAGAGGTACAGGGCAAGCAGGGGGGCTGTATCGAATCCTACTCGTCCGAGCTTTCGATAGCGCCGGTTTGGCAAACAGAATAGAAGTGAGAAAGGAGGCCAAGCGGGCAAGCTGGACTGAAAAAAGCGACAGCGGAAAAGCAAGGACATACGCTGTAGAGAGTCAGACTTTGTTGGTCTCCAGAGACCTATCCTCGCCAAGCTGAGCTTACAGAGTACCCGAAAATCCGCATTTTTGACAAGAAAAAGAAAGGGTAAAAAAAAAAGAGTCTCGACATCTTCGCTTCGCGCCTCACTTTCAGTCCCGCCTTTGTAAATAACCAACTGCTCTTTTCTGACCTGCAGAATGAGTAGGAGGTGTGGGAATCAGTGGTAAGATAATCATCTCTCCTGGAGGCTTCTGGGTTTGAGTCAACAGGCGCATTCCTGTCAAGTGGTAGGAGGGATCTTCAAAAGTCATCAAGCGAAGTTGGGACATAGTGGAATTCATAGCAGGAGGACAATAGGGAACATGGTCTCTTTATCCCCGCCAGAAGGGGGAGTTCCGTTCGGTTTATCATCCATCCCCGACGATAGGCACCACCCCCAGCTTGACTGGAAAATCAGGCCCCGCCGGTGGCTTGCCACTTTCTATTCTCTTTTTCATTGCCGATTTTCCGCTTCTCCAGGTCCCCCACTTTTTACTTTTCTCCCCCGATAAGGAAGCCAGTATCCATTGTCGAAGCTTTCCAAGCTGACATACCAGCGGATACCGGCTTGGGAAAGGACTTGAGATTTCCATGCCGCCAGCCTCTTTCTGATCTTGTCCACAAGCGAGCGGAGAGCCAAGATGAAATTTCATTCTACCCGAGAAGAGAGGAAGTCCGCCAGTACTTGACCGGGATAACTCCCTCCTCGCACTCCAAAGATTTCCCGAATTCCCTTAGGCCTGCCTGGGTGCTGAACTTGCTGATCAATTTCCTTGCACTCCTTGCGTTGTTCCTAGAAGCACGAAGGAAGAACATCGAATCATCCGCAAACACTACATGGGATATAGGCAGCCCGTTCACAAGAACCGAAAAGGAGGAGGTACTAATACACTCCCAAATCCAGTCACACCATTTCCTGCAAAACCCCATACGCTCCATTACATGGATCACAAACAACCTGTCCACCGAGTCATACGCCTTGTCAAGGAAGAAATAACCGACATTCTCATTCTCAAGATTCAAGGCTATTCCTTTCACACCGCTGGCAAATTCTACCATTTCTCCAGCTTGAATCTCGTTTAATCCATAAACACGTGCAATCCCATCTCCAACTGAGACCACTCGACCGATCTCATCCACTTGAAAATTCGTGTAAAAGTTGGTCATTCTACTTTCTAATAGAGTCGTGAGTTCCGCAGCTCTGGGAGAGAATTCCATACTTGAACAAAGAAATTGAGAGAGTTAAGGGAGACTCTAAAAAAACTCAAAAAGATATTATTTACATGCGAATCGATCGACTGAGCTCTCTTTTCCAAATGCTACATAGACTCTTCATTCTTTTTCTTTCCCTTTACACTGAAAAAGCGGTGCGTCTTCGGTGCATTCGCCTCTGAATCTCATTTTGGATTTGGATACGAAAAAAAAGAACGGCTTATAGCGACACTTCTTGCTCCGATCGGACTGCCCTTGCTGCTCTGGTTGAACTAACTGACACTCTGACTTCATCAAGAAGTTGCCCGCCCACTAGCGCTTGAGCTAATACTATTTTATCCAAATATGATATATGGAAACTAGCTCCACTCAGACTCTAGCGAGATCGCTAACGTACTCATCGCTCTTACTCTTCCGCCTACCTTTCGCGGGTAGTCGATGGGCCACTTCATCCCATGTACGTTTTTATAGACTTGCTCCCCGGACTTCCCACTTCTAACTTACTTATTTCAGGGCACGTCGTTTTCCTACTTGCTCGAAACCGGACTTGCATCGAACTCCAACTCAACAGTATTCGAGTCCCCTACTAACACTCAGGGGAATCAGACAAAAGGGTAAAACAGAAGAGGGAAAGCGAAGAGGCGCGAACTCGAACTCTGACTCTCCGCTCCTCATCCCCCTTCCGAATTGGAATCTTGCTAGCGAACTCGAACTCAAGCATCTTCTCCCTTTCGTTCGTTCCTCACTGCACTCCCACAAACAAGCGATCGAGCAAGGGCGCCGTTCGCTCGGCTTAACAGCGCCTCACTTCACTCATACACGTCGGAATGCTAGATCGAACTCAACTCTAGGGTTCTATCTTAACCGAAACAAGACTAAACTATAGCTACTAAAAACATTGATTTTCTTACCAACAAGAGGGGAAAGCATACAGTCGATCCAGATCTTCAATCATAGTAGGGTGAGGGACTCACAAAGACTAAAAGAGAAGATCACACCGACAAGCAATGAGAAAACAAATAGTATAGCACTCACTATAGCCTAGCCGTTTCGCGAGGCTCTTCGACGACCTCACTTCGCTCGCCTCATGCATCCTTAAGACCCCAATTAATGCCTATGACCCACGGGGTAAGGACTTCTTGGTCTAGCTTCACTCAAAATCAGGATTGCTTACATCTATCAGAGGACTGTAAAGGAAGTCGCGGGGGCTCCTCCTTCTAAACGTCGGCTGGCAGTAGTAGATCGTTCCCAGGGCTCGATTTACTGCTGTATGTCTTGTTCGCGCCAATTCGGCTATCTTCGATCAAGGTCTTAGTATTATCCACGACATTTTTTGATTACAGTCTTTACCTCTAGTGGACTCTTTTGAATGGCGAATAGTATTGGTTAGTTTAGGCAATCCGACCTCTTCCTCCAGTAAGGTGTAGACCGAAATGGATCTACTTCCATCTATGAGATTGTTAGGCAGATGGATTCGCCAAGCGCAGACCCGCGCCGACAGCAGCACAAAAGAGCGGCGTACAAGCGGAACAAGACCAGACTGATAACTTAATTGAAAATGAATTCGGAAATGAATGGAAGGTTTAAAAAATCGGATAAAAGAATGAAATTCGTCGGAAGTCTTAGCTAGCTTTAAAGTGGGGTCTCAGGATTTCTGCTGGCAAGCCTTTATTCTTTCTATGGTCGGGCTCAGACTTGTCCGTTCAAGGCCGTAGGATAAGTCCTTTCCTTTCAAGCAAGAAGGACTCGGCTTACTCACCAGGAATGCACCCTAAGGGAGAGTTCCTGGGTCACTCAAACAAGCTAGTAAGGAGATACTTATCAAACAAAACAAACACAACCAATCCTCAATCCCCCCGGGGGGACTTCCGCGAGACCAGGCGGGCGCTCCTTATTAACTTAACGCGTTAAAGTCACTCTCTCACCAAACGCTTAACGCTAAGGAAGAGAAGAAAGCATTGAAGCTCACCTCGTGCTTCCATCAAACGAAGCACTCGGCTCCCACTTCCTTCCAAAAAGGGTTTTGTCCCATTTCCTGAGTTACACGAATTCCGACCTATGTGATGTGCGAAATCGGCTTACTTATAGTTGCGTATAACTACTGCCTGTATAGCCAAAGACTAACATGGGCGGTTCCTATATATGAGCATTCTTGAGTGCGGGTTGATGTTAGTGGTTGGGGCTCGACTGGATGGCATGGGTAGAGCTATCTTGCCTTCCTCCATACAGTACGGCGCGCTCCCGTCACCCTCGGTGGCACGGTATGCCTTCGTTGATCTGTTTTGACAATACAGATGAATGTCTCTTTCTCCCCCGTCAGTCGAACCACTTTACGGTTCAATGCTTGTCTGTATTCCTTTCGGCAGGTAGCTATTCAGAGAAATTTCTTTCTGACGTGCTGCTAGCTTCCTTTATTTATCAAGTAGGGACTCTTTTTCGAAAGATAAGGCCCCGAAGGAATGAGATGCAGTTCTTTAATCATTCCAGTCATCATTTTCAGTCCGAAATTTTTTATTTGATTCAGAGCTGGAAAGGAGGAAGACTGCACGCCGCCCCTTTACTGGATTGGCTAACCCACAAGATCTTTTTTAGGAGATAGAGAGCCTGCTGAGCAAACCGGCCATCTCATATAGTATGAGCCAGGAAATGGGTTCTGAGCCTCTCCTCTACTACCAGCGGCCTGAGTTCCCCACGCTCCGATCACCAGCACTTAGTTCCTCTTGACTCTGCAATTCCCTCAGCTTGATAAGCCTACGTCTTATAGACCTAGGACTACCATAACCAAGCCTTTCAGGACTTCGATCAAGATAGGGAGTTCGCCCCAGAAGACAGTAGTAAAGCTTTCGGAATATGTAGCTGTCCCCGCGACTCTGTATATAAATATTATAAAATGACTGAACCCTTTTGGCATGATCCCGCTATGGACCTTTCTAGTCGAGCGGCGCAACTCCAACCCCAAGCTCACTCGTACCCGGAACAAAAGGAAGCACAAGAAATAATTAGTTTGAATAGGAAAGGAAGTCAGCTGGTAACTAGCCTCTATGGTCCGCTCTCCTCTCTGTAGTCCTATGGTAACTCGCGCCTTTCGTCACTGGTGACTGCCCTCCTCTCCGTCTCCTACTCCCCCTTATCTCAACTAGAAATTATCAAAATTTTCGAAACGTCGATTGTTGACAAGGAATGGGCTTCTACCTGGAAGAAGCTCTGACTTCTTTGCGTAAAGAACCTAACCGAACGCTTCCGTCTGAAGTTAATAAAAAAAACCATTTGACCTTTCAGCCAGTGTAGGGCAAGTGGTGGCAATAACAATCTGAACTTTCTGGAATAGGAACCAGAACCGGAATAGGAAAACAAGTGGACACACCCGCAAGGAAACCCATCTCGAAACCGGCGAGTTGCTTAAAACCTCCCTTGTTGTCTTGCTTGCCTTCGGATAAGAAAGACTAGTCGCTTTAACCTGCCTTCCTAGCTCTAGTTGCCTTAAGGCTTGTCTTTCTTTCAGAACCTTGTTACTTTTGAGCTGCCCTTTCGCCTGAGGCTTTCGGACAAGACTACTTGCTCCAGTTGGTTAGTAACCTCCCTCTTCCGCTTTCAGGCAAGGGGGGATATGAAGGGAGAGTTGAGCGGAACCAGGCATAGATATAAAGTAATACAAACAAAGAAGCCCGACCCGAGTTCAACGTCTTCAGTAGCAGCTGCTTTAGGGAGCGTCTTTCATTCTTCAGGCCTCCCGGCAACATTACATGCTAGTTTAGTTGGTGGAGCTGTTGTAGCGAGTCGAGTAACTGACCTTTTGACTTTGGCTTCTTCTTTCTAGCGATAGTTGCCAAACGCTCTTGTAGAACTATACCTACTTCCTTCCTTTTCTCGGTTGCGAACTAGAGTCCAATTCCCAATCAATCCCTTTCGTACCATCTTCTTACTTATTATAGGATGAATCTGATTAACTTCCTGAACCACCAGCAGTTGACTCTGGGCATTTAGTCCTTACTCCTTCCGACAACAGCGCTTAATTCTATGACACCACCACCGGTACCGGTTAGGAGAGCAGCTTTTTTTCCCACTTCTCTTACTGATGTGGCATTTGGCCTTCAAAGAGATGATTCAATAGCAGTAGCACCAGTCATGAACCCAAGAGCTCCAACTCGTACTCATAGTTAAGCAGCGGCAAGACTAACAGGGGAAAGATCCAGAGCGTCTATTTACTCAACGGCTGATTCAATTGCAACAAGAGCACATTCAATAGCAGCCTACTCTGGGAATGAATATGAGACTAAAGTCCCTCTGTGCATCCTACTACTAGCAGCTCCTTCTATGTCCCTTCTTATACAATGCATATGGATCCACGGATGACATACCCATTCGTACCATCTCAACAGCTCCCTTGCCTTACTTCTTCCACCCGAAGGGTTCAATTCACTAACTCATATATCCTGCATGTTCAGGTAACATTGGCTAACTCCATGTTCAGTCAGATAACACCGGCCAACTCCGAAAACAAATTTCTCCTATCAATCCAGCGAGCAGAGGGTTCAGGCCACTATACCATTCCGGGATTCGGGCGGAGCATCAATAGTCTATAGGAAGCGGATTCATTTGCAAATTTGTCTTATTTCCCCATCGCCTATCGTCGTTGATCCAACCATTTCATGCATGTGGGGTTGTCCAGGCCGGAGAAGGGAGAAGTTCAAGCGAGGCTCATCCGGAGAAGAGAAAAGTCCAGGCGGGGCTCCGACCAATCAGTCACAATCAGAGTGAGGTTCTCCAGGGGAGGCGGGGGAAAGAAGGGGAAGAGCAGGCGTTTGATGCTTGTTTACTTATTCAGTACGGGCGAAGCATATACGACATTCAAACTATTCTTCTTGATAAATCAATGCCTTTTATTCCCACCCTCCGACCAATTCATAAATATCACCCATGCTTCATGTAACGAAGTGCATTTTTCATCCGGTGCGATTGATCGATTCATTCCCCTCTATATTCCGGGTAGAACTTCCCATTATGATTTTTGATCCCACAGTTCTCATTTTAGATCCCACCCATGTCAAATTAGTAACCTCTCCCGCCTGCCTGCTACGGGAGAATTTGTCCATTTCATCTTCACTGATAAGGGAAATTTGTTACAACCTTATATCCCACTCACCCCGAGTGGGGTGCTTCCAGGGAGATCGACCAAGCTTACTCATAATCTCAGGTAGAGGAGTGTAATCTTCCACAAACCCCATCCGCTACTTGGATCCGGGTCGGGCCCCCATACATAGCTAGGTCTTGAGTAGACCTTTTCGCATGGCATAGAGAAAGACACGAATTTAGGAAGAAACCCCTACCCTATAGCTCCTTTAGAGCATCTCCTACTTCCGGAACGGGATAGAGGAGAATACATAAAGGAACTAAAGGTGAGAAGTACGAATGCTCTTCCGCAACGTGGGTTACTGAAGAGCTAGAGCTGTAAGGGGCACTAAGACTCCCTCGATCTCTCCTCTTCCCCACCCTCACACCTACCTGAACGAACAACTAAGACTGACTTTCCCTTGGACACCCATCAAGGACTTAAAAGCAAGGAAAGGGGCACTCCCTTGGGACGACCTCTTTTGAGCAGGAATAGTAGACCCTAGCAATGCAGCCCTTCTCTTTTTAAGCAGGAATCGTGCCTTATATATATATATATAAGATATAAGGAAGAGCTCTTCCCTTTCCTTCGGGGTTCTATTTATCTTCCCCCCGATATCCTTTAAAATGTCTCTACCACCCTCTTAGCAGGTCGGTCAGTCTCAGTAGTAGAGGAAGAAGAGTCCACTGATCATCAGTTACATCACAGTAGTGGTCCTCTTGCCTTTGCCTGGCGGAGTCAGCCCTTAATGGGCAATTCAGACATCACATTACACACCGCAGTTGAACCGTGCTTTAGATCACCGGGCATAGCAGAATGAGGAGGCTCGGCCTGCAAGCTCTAGCATACTATAGTAGACAGAAAGCACAGCGTAACCAATCCAGCCGACAGAAGCAAAGCTAAGAGCTCAACGAACGAGTAAAGAAAGCAAGGGTAGCAGCCCCTTGTCTCGAGTATTCCCCATACGTCAGGATTATGCTTCTTCTCCTCTACACTTTGCAGAGCCTAACTGTCCAGAACAGAACCTAAGCCTAGCCTCGCAATTCATTGTAGGTATCGAATCGAGGTTTCAACGACTGAGACAGGTCAGTGAGTAATGGAATAGCCCGTTGGGCACTACCGGACACAATGAGAAGAGAAGCGGCTCAGCCAGCAGCACAGTCCTAGGGCTTCATCAGCGAAGGAATAGCACAACTGTCACTAGCGAAGCGAAGCGCTCCAACCAAAGTCAGGGGGGCACGGCGCGCACATAACAATCCATCATTCATTTGTTGATGAAATGAAAGAAGAATGTCGATTTCGTTATGGATGACGCACACAATTCATTTGCTTATTGCATTCGATCAGACAAGTCTTGGCTTGTCCCTTGCTCAGGGGTAAAATGCATCTAAGGGGAAATCTTTCGTATAGAAAGGTTGGCTGTTTTTGTGTTGCCTCAGCCGCTAAAGGTAAAGTGTTTCTTTCTCCAATTACTTACCCCCGGACAAGTTGAGAGACAAGGGCTCTTTGTCCAGAATCATCAATAGAAAAGGTTGGTAATCAAAGGATCTTCTCGTGAGCTTAGTTTCGACGGGAAGGCAAAAATCGCAAGATGTTTTGATTGCCCGATGACAGGAAGAGAAGAGCCCCTCCCTTTCCAAGTGAAGCATGACCTCACATCTTCGACTCCTCTCAACTGAAGCAGGAAACACTCCTAGGAAGAGGTCCTTTCGACCGGCTTACCTATTTCCCATCCCCTTTCCCTGCTATATTCTCTTATAGTGATCTGACTGCTTGCCTAGCGGAAGCAGCCTGTTTCGCGTCATTCTTTCCTAATGCATGCACGGGGCTCCTAACAAGCACCACAGGGCACGAAAGCGATGCGAAAGCGTGAAACAGACCACCCTTCCATCCTCGAAACACCGGCCAGCGGGGTCCCTTTCAAGTGAACGGCGCTGGAAAGGATGCTTCGCTCCTGTAGATTAGTCAGTCGGGTCAATCAGTAGTGGTGGAATTGTCCACACCACAGGAGCAGAATGAGAAACTGCTCAGCCAGCCCAGCCCGCCGCACACGAAAGCAGCAAAGGAAGAGCGAGCGCGCTACGTACGCGAACAGCACGCTACGCTAGAACGTTCTGTACCACGCAGAGAATGAACGCGACCTTTATTCATGAAAGAAAGTGAGTCTAATTCGCTCTTCTCTTCTCTGCTGGATTAGCCTCATTGGATGCCGCAATCCATGCTTCAATCTGGTCAAGGCATTGGCATTGTTAACCAAAGACTGAACCGAACCGAGCTCTGTTGCGTCAAACTGACGCTATGTCTTTATTGATTATTGATGGAAGCTCTGAGTTCATAGAGGGCAGCTGCGGTTCCTGGTTGAGTGAAGGTCTTTATCTGTCTAAAACAGATAGAAGAACCGAGTGATCGGAAAGGCTGCCTGCCATACCATTGGGGCGAAGAAAAAGATCTTAGTGATAATCCCGTCCATCGTGATCGACGACCAACCTTCTCTCATTTAGGAGGGGTTTTCAGGTGTAGTCTTTCAAAATCCATAGGATGAAGTGAAGCTTCAAAGCTAAGAGAGAAGGGAGAATTTTGACCCTCCTCGAACCGCGTAATGAAGCAAAGTGTTTTAGGGTTGAAGCCAGTAATCTATGTAGCTTAGAATGGGTAGGTCTCTAAGAGCACTGAAAAGTCCAACTCTAAGTGTAACGCGTTCCAACATTTGTTACCTAACAGAAATTCCAAGGCAAAAGCAAGAGTTGGGGCGGTGGCATAACCAGGATCCGGTTGAGTTCTTTTGTAGTACCTCCAACCAACTGGCTCGAATCGTTTTCCCTTTTGGTTGTTGCGAAGCGAATGTAGTCTCAAAATGAAAGTGTGTATGCCAAGCCTTCTATTCTCCTCCTTTATCCTGTGCCCCGCTGTCAGGCTTCCTTCCTCCTTATTGGAATAAGCTCTCCACGCTGCTAGCAAGTGAAACCGCTAAACCAAATTCCGCTTTGTGCCCGACCCTGACTTAAAGAGTAGTTTTCTAAGAAGTGAAGTGAACTTACCCGACCAAGGGGACGAGGAGCGAGACCTATATCTTATTTCGGGAAAGGAAGCAGTTGAGCGATCGCCAATCCAATTATTGTTTTACCGCTTTAAGATGGGCCTTACCGTCAGGGATTCCTTATTAAGACAAGGAAAGAGACCATAAAGTAGGGAGTCCCGGTTGTTGTAGTCCTATTAGTCAAAAGAGGTCACTGTCAGCGATTAGGTCTCAGCGAGTAGGCTCATGTCATCGATAGGGAAAGAAGCAAGTAGGTTTGGCTGACATTCCTCGATCGAATCAAAAGCTGACCATAAGTGACCAGTAGCCGTAGTGAAACCAAAGGATGGATTTCGTCCTCCTTCTTCAAAAGGTAGTGGTGAAGTAGGCCTAGGCTTTCGCTTTCAGTAAGAAAGAAGTTCAAATGAGGACTCGTAGGAAGGAGTGGGCATGCCGTACCTGAGCCTAAACGGGGTGCATTCCATTTATTTTTCGGCTTAGCCTGCTAACTTGATCCAATAGGTAAAGCGCTGGGGGAATCGTCACGTCTATGGTGAATCAGACTTTCTACCGAGATCGCTAAGCGGGCTTATAAAGCAAGCTGTCTTCCCACGGTAGAGGTCTTATTCATAGTCCATCTTTTTCCGTAACCGAAGATGAGTCCCCTATTGGTCGGACTCTAACTAGCCAGTCCCAAGCCGACGCCGGTCAGTATCCGGTATCCGGTGGTCAGTAGTGGGCCGAAGCATCCGGTCACTTAGTCCAGTCTGATTTGAGGCAAGCCAGTAGGTGTCAGCGAGAGGGCCAGGATGTTTGCCATTAGATTCAAAAGGAATATGGTCATGCCTTTGTAAATCAATCTGATCTTTTCTGGCAAACAAACCACTTTGATGGATGGACGATATGGATTTATTCGAGATGGTTAACCACTTTTTTAACCGTGAGAGGGAGGTCATTCAGAACCCGCTGGCTCCAGAACCGGTGGAAGTTCCCCACGCCGATCCCCATCAAGAACAACGTGAGGCACTTCGAAGTGCCATTCACACTTTGATTCTTGAGCAAGTTCGGGAACATTGTGAGAAGGGGAAAGGGCGGCTGTCCGTTCACTTTCCGGAAATGGCAGAAAGATATTCCAGTGCCGCAGAGAACATTATGTCTCGCGATCTGGAAATATCTGCGGAGATGGATACTGAAACCCTCCGCGGATGGGTGGAGGAGATAAAGGAGAACCCTAATCTCCTAAAATCCCTCATTATGGAACACCTGTAAGATGAGTCTGCCGCTTTCTTTCATAACAGAGCCGAGAAGGAAGGCTGGCATAGAAGTCTCTCGCGCGCAAGGAGATGCTGCTGCTGGATGTCACGGTTCTGGGGCGCCATGATCCTTCTCTCTGGAACAATCGAGGGCACTGCCTTCCTTCAGCTTTCAGAGGTAGGGGCTGCATCAATCATCGCTCAGTGATCCCTTTATTGCCCCCAATAGCGCTTCGCTTGCATGCAAGGCGGCACGCCAGGTAGACGCGCGCGGGCGAAGGAGATGCATTTCTGGTACTGGTAGTACTGGACAAGCTCTAGGGGAATAATCTCTTTCTTATTTCTGCCCCCATGACGACTAGGAACGGGCAAATCAAAAATTTCACAACGAGAGTTTGAAATCTAATTTATAGGTGCCTTAAGATATTATTGGTCGGTTACGCAGCTGGTGTATTTCGACACGGTATGTCATACATAGCATGGATTGGGAAAGAGTACGGCTGATTTATCACCTTTCTGTTTCAGTAGTGGTCTGTGTCGTAATTCTACTTGATTTTTTTTATTTATCTAATGGAAGCTTCTTGTCTCGGGCCGAATGTGCGGGCTCGGGGCTCCAACTAATCTAGCATCGGCTTGCAGGCCGACGGCACCGGCAGAGGCGGCTCTGTTTGCTTGCATTCTCTGTCGCACTAGAAGCAGGTAGTCAACGAGAGTGTGATCTCGTTATCTACGTCAATGAATGAGACTATAGGCAGACTACTGTAACTACTTAATTGTCATTATAACATAACATCACTATAGACCTTCAACAAGTAGGAATCTAACCTACAATGTCACCCTTTTGAAAAGCCGAAATCACCGTACTGTCGTCATTCGCAAAAGGTAGCATCATGATATCTTCTTTGACGATGCGGGTAGACTACCTTCACTTTTCATTGAGCAAACAGAGTTTGGTAGTCGGACCGGTAACTAACTGTTAGAAAGGAATAGACAGAAGAAAGTTTCCGAGAGGAATAAGCGAGTTTCAGAGTAGACCGAACCTCAGTTGACCGATGATTGGGTGAGACCGCTTGCCGAACGCTTCGGACTGTGCCCTCTTGCCTGACCTGATCTTCTCTTGTTTGTTCCCCGCCCTGCTCACGAGTCGACTATTCCAGTATTGGCCGAACTCTTTGGCTGGCTCACACTCTGTCCATGGAACCCGTATTTTCGTCGTATTTGTGACTTTCTTTCGGTAACTGGGCTCCTCCAACTACTGTTGTCTGATCTACGAAATCCCTTCTTTTCTGGCGGAGACCCCTTTATCGAAAGCGAGAACCATAGACCGCTTGCCTTCCTCTTCGAACTGCCCTCTAAAACTCAGTTGAGCACAAATTGCCTTTCCTGAGACTCAAGCCCCGGCTCACTTATTTGCTGGTCACGACCTCTTTGTGGGAGAACTAGTACTTCCCTTTGGGACAGGATTCCACAACTCTATCATTTTCATGAGAGCCGGTATACTTTTGCTCCGACTTCCACTCTTTGTCCCACTGACTGTGCTCGGACTGCTGGAGCCGAAACTGGTTGGTGCTTTGCCGGGTCCAGGAAAAGCGGATTCTCAGTTAGCTGCTTTTTTTTTAGCACAGGAGGGTGGTCTACGATCAGATGGGAGCATACAAGAAAGAGAGTCATAGTTCGGTCCAACCAACTCATAGCCCTCCCGATTCAACAACCTACATCCCACACGGGGAGGGAAATGCAGAGACATCAGATCAACACCGCCTAAATCACCAGACCAGAGGGCCATTCTCACTTGAGTTGAACAAAATTTAAGTCATTTTTGATGTTGCAATCGATACTTTAAAACATCTGATTCTTTCTAATGCTCCTACCAAGCTTTTTTTTTCAGGGTGCAAAAGCGATGCGGAAGAGCGAGACCGCTCTCCTTCCAACCATGAAACCATTCGAGCCTCGGCGCTCGTTACACAGTCTCCTCCGAGTACAGACACGTTGACTTACAACTTTGAAACATAAAACCCTAGACATCGACACCTTTAGTGCTGCTACGCTACTTAAGAATGCCGACTACAAAGTTGACATCAGCCGCCTTCAGTCCAGGAGAGAAGGGCCTCCCCGGTTTCAGAAACTGTCACCGGAACTATGCGCCGTCTTATTCCCTGCTGCGATACCGACTACGGCAGGTTTGGCATCCAAAAAAAGCCCGGCTCCGTTGCATCATTCGTGATCCTCCGCGAATTGAAGCCTGCCATCTTGGAGAATCGATCGACTACCCCCAGCTGTCATGACCCGACTGGGTCTTTGGTAGTCCAACTACTAAATCTATAGAGATGCCTTCCCAAGATCTCTTCGGTACGGGTATGGATACACTCCTCTTGCCACTTTTTTCTTCCTGACAAAGACGAAACGCACCCTAAGAGCTCTATCTTGCATTAGGGAGTCGAGGTTCTCCTACACCACCCTACTGTTTGTTCATAGGGGGTCTCCAACCATGCGGAAAAGCCACACAATCGCAACAGGCACGATGTTCTCACAACCCGGAGTAGAGTTATATGGATTTCATTATTTATGACTGACATTCCTTCCAGTCTCGAAGCAATGTGGTATAATCTCTGTTTCCTCCGTTCGGTAGGCGGACTAGAACTATAGAGTAGGCGAGGAGAACTGCTGATTCACCTAGTATATTATTTGTTTTATATCATAGTTTGAAAAAGTATACTCCACTCCCTTAGACTCGTTACGCAACACGACTGAACTCGTTGGTTCACGAAAAAACTCCAGTCCACCTCAGCCTGCGATAGCAAGAGGAACACGACAAAGGGAGTCAATGAACAGCAGCCTTTGGGAGAAGACTTGCTGAAGCAGATCCTCGCGGTAGATGTCCCAGTGACGTCAACTCAAGGAACATTCGAGGGGGCCTTCACGCTGCACCCTAACACTAACTTGAGTTTCTGTTGCTTGCCACAATCCTATGTATGAAAAAGTAACACCAACCAATACTAGCACTAGCAGGGACTCATTCCTCGCTTGCTTATACTTGCTTACTAGTAGGATTGTTTCTCCCTTCACTAAGCTTGCTTAGATTGGACTCCTTTCTATCTATCTCAAATCCTCAGCTTGTTTGTAGTGGTTAATCGCCCCGCCCCATGTCCTTCTTCTTAAGTGAGGTTTTTTCCTTATTTATTACTCGTGGGAACCTGTTCCTATGCTTGTTTATGAATACTCTACCTACTTTTATTTTTCTTTTTAGGCTGCTCCTTTATTGCTTGCTTTCTCGATGGGAATTGGTAATACTTGGTCTTGGTCTTATTCACGTAAAAAGAAGCTGGAATGAGATAAGCAAGGGGCTGGCACATCAACAAAATTGCATTTTCCGGGGGTCTTGGTTCATTTTATTCTTTTTCCGCTCCGCGCCTTCTCCTCTAATCTCTTTCAAACCGTACTTTCTCACTGGTTCATACCATACTATGTTATTTATAAGTGCGTTCTTGGGCCGATTAGAATGCGTCTTATTCCCATTTATTTTCCTTCTCGTACCCAGACCTATCACAAGCGGGAAAATGGGCTTAGAGCGTGGCCTTAGATGCGTGTTGAGGACCGTGCTCTAATCTATTCTAGCCTCAGTGAGATAGCCCGCCCACTTCCTGTGCTGTAGTGATGCCTGACTAGAAAACAAGGATTCTCGGCCAAATTGCGTAATATATATATATATATAGATGTAGATCGATTCTATATCTGTTCTCGAAGCCATCCTTCTTTCTCTCAAGATCCTTGCTATCGAGACCGTGTGAGACGGCTGAGTAACCATTTGTGTTGACCGCTAATATCCCAGGTCACATTGCGTGCGGGATGTGTCAACCGGCAATGCGAGGTCGTATAGATCATTTCTTGTTAGCAAGGATTTGGAAGCTTTGGGGGAGAGCTTCACATAGGACGGGAACGGGCGTAGACAAAGAAGAGAGATTTTTGATTATACAATTGAGAGTCAAGGATGGTAGTTAGCAACTTCAGTCGGGTTGTTAGCTGTCCACTGCCGAAGGTCAATGTCTGATTTAGTGCCCCTAAGAAGAATAATCCATCAATTCATGTTACGGAACAATAATCATTCCATTCCTGTTTATCCGTGCTGTGGGTCAGATCCATGTAAAAAGGAAGGAGAGATGGGACGGTGAAAGCAAGTGGGTACCGCGCTGAATGGCATATACAGGAGTGAGCGCTCTGTTCTTCTCTTCTGTTCTATAGTGGTTCCCGCTCTTTAACCACTGACTGGAAGCACAGCTGACCCCCTTTTTAGAAACTCGGGGAGGCACGAAGGAACCATACAGTATCTTGTACAAAAGAATGGATTAAGGTGATAGAGTGTTATCAGGAGACGCTAGGCTTCGGAATTCAAAAAAATTACCTACCACGTCTCCGATCCTCCAAGTATTGTGAAAAATTGCGGCAAAATTTATAGGCATTATAAAGTTGTTTCCGGTTCCATAGTAACCTGGAAACCTTCTCTAGCACTTCGTGGTTTTTCTTCAATTCGCTTTCATATTGGGCGAACAATTGTCGAATTCGTTGTTGCAGTTCTTGTCTTTGTGTTTCCTCTTCTGGAGAAAGAGGTTGTTCAGACTCGGGGCTTGCAGGCCCGTTCAGATCTGGGAGCCTTGGTTGTGCAGGCCCGTTCAGATCTGGGAGCCTTGGTTGTGAAGGCCCGACCCCGCCTGAACTACCTCCATCTTCCAAAGGGAATCCTTCCATTATAGAAAGGAGCCAGTCCAGAGAAAATAGTATATAGATTAAGATCTTCTTCGAACTTAATGCACAAATAAATAGAATAGCAGCAAATAGCATCTTTCTAGCCGTGGAAGTCCATCTCATTTAGAAAGCTTATCTCAGCCAACAATTTACTGGAGGACTCAACTAGCCTTTCACTACAGCTGTTTCATCAACTACAGCAATATCCGATGTAGCGCATTCTCCCTCTTTCGCATATCTTCACTACTGTCAGATAGCTAGTAAGTAGTTCTTGCATTTCCAGTTTTGATAGTTGTTGTCCGAGCTCTTGTCCTTCCTCTGTGATTCAAGACAAAGAGTATAGGCTAGAGTTGCTTTCCCGAGTGAAAAGGGTATAGTGGAATCTCCGAACGAACACTTCGAATCTGTATGCTCGTGCTTTCCGGGAAGGCAGGTCCGGTTAGTCCTTCTCCAATTAGCATCTCGCCTGATCGTCTGCTGAGTGAATAGCAGCAAGTGCTAGTTCAAGTCAGTAAGAATTTGATGCGCGGGATCTGTACTGTGACGAGTAAGAAAATAAGGTTGAAGTACTACGGATATCAGAGCTTTAGTTTAAGTGATTCAAATCAGTGAACTGTACTCGTCCAAGCCAGCGGGTAAGGTTCACCAGACCGGGCAGGTGAACGACCAAGGAAAGTAGAGGATTCGGATTCGGATAGGCGAGTCAAGGCGTTTGTGTGAAAACTCTAGCTGTCTCAAATAGAGATGGGGAAGGAAGGAAAGCGACTCTTTTCTTTTTCACCAGGAACATAAACGGCATTCGTCAGACTTGAGCAGTAGGTTTCGCCTCGGTCAGCTGTCTTGATGAAGATTGCTTTCAGCCAAAGAGAATTAATTGACTTCGGGCTCGCACCCTATGTGCTCGATCCGATCAACGAAAAGAAATCCTGAAATAACATATATAATAATAGAAATCGTTCAGTACGCTAATCTTGAAAGTTTCCATTTTCGATTGATAAAGCAGCGGGCCCAGTGAGCTCTCCAATAGTGCACCGAAACGGGGCCGGAGAGACGGTAAACCTTAGATCGGCTAAGATCGA
>Ga0268250_10000025_pt1:57500-70000 | contig 111493 bp, 82 predicted proteins | sample AgamicAsSfe_FD_200448 | JGI IMG/M metagenome (GOLD analysis project Ga0268250, IMG submission 200448) | Agave microbial communities from Guanajuato, Mexico - As.Sf.e (v2) (version 2) | ecosystem: Host-associated > Plants > Phyllosphere > Phylloplane/Leaf | place: Guanajuato, Mexico...
GAGTTCTCCGCGGGGTGGAGCGCTAAGAAAGAGAAAGCGTTATCGCTATACGAAATGAAGCAGCGTCCCGCACGCTAAGATAAACCACTTGGAAAAGGCGTCGCCTTTCTTTCTCGGTCGTCTGTCTTAATTCATGTTGTAATGCGGTCGTTTTCTGCTGCAATTGGTGTTTTCACTCCCCACTCTCCACCATAACCCAATTTTTCGACCATATCTCAGGAGTAGTCAAAGGAAGTACGGCGGGCATTCGTCGAATTCCCCTTTGGGGTTGGCACGCGAGGAAACCAGACAAGGAATTCGGTACCCTTCACCCGGTCTCAAACCCTCCCCTGCTACCGGAAAGAGATATGATCTACAAAGCCGGCTTATAGAAAAGCCGTACATGGTACGGTACGCTTCCCGCAATAAGAAGAGGAGTTTTGTCGCTTCGCTCTCTATAGGCCTCAACCGCTTACTCCAAGTATAGATTGATCCACCAGACTTTCGGAACAAAACGGAACGTACCGTACCGATTTCAACAAGCTTTACCGAACCGAACGGAAAGAAGAAAAGAGACCGGAAGGACACGGAAGGGAAGAGATCGGAAAGACAGACTTAAACCGGCTTGACCGTACTAAACTAACCGGAGCGGGAGGAAGGAGATATCCCCGCCCTGCTTTAGTAAAGGAAAGAAGAAGGGCTGGAAAGCGCCTGCAGACAACAACGAAAATTAGCATACTGACCTGTGGGGGACAGGTATAGACGCCCAAATATATAGCGCCCAACCCTACCTCTTTTGGGAGAAGGTGAGGGCAAGGCAACCTATAAACCAGAAAGGAATGGCTGACGGTCAGGCACCGGAGCCAAGAAACCAGAGAGGAATGGGTGCAAACGTCGAATAGAGGTGGAGAGAGGAGCCTCGACTCTCTTCACTACCTCGACACACAAGGGGAGATTCCTCAGGGGAAGAGTGAGGTTTTGAAAAAAGTAGGATATCATTTGGTATTTTTAGTGACGATCTTCGTGAAAAAAAGGGATTCGTTACGTTCGCTTACTCACTTCACTCCTTTTTTTTTACTTTTTTCAAACAATCTTTCTCGTAGAGAGATTGTCGAAAACGCTGAGGCGATGAAAGCCGTGTTGCTTAACCCAGTTGTTCATCAACAAATCCGGTACGGCGTCGCTAACCGGGATGTCTCTGGGCAATAGTGGACATATTGGAATCCTAAGGTTCCAATTCAGCACAGGAAGGCGGCCATTGAGAGATCGAGGTAAGTGCGAGTAGCAGGTCTCGAAGAGCCTTACGTTTATTCGGAGATTAGCAAGACAGTATTTAGTGTGTGTGTTTGCATTTTCTACATAAAATAGAAATAGAAAGAAATTCGATTTGAGAGGTGTATTGATGAGTCCGAAGCCCAGAAAGTTATGCAAGAAATGCACGATGGAATCCGTGGAGCACACGTGAATGAGCTAATGATGGCCAAGAAAAGATTAAGGCGACGGGTCTTACTGGTAAACAATGGAGACTGATTGCTGCCTGTATGCGCAAAGGTGTCATACATAAGTGTCAGATTCACGGTAATCTTGTTGTGGTAGTTCAACCAGAGCAGTAAGGGCGGAGTATCCCATTTTGCATTAACCTTAAGGAGTAGCCCAGACGGTAATAGCCAGGTCCGGTAGACCGAACAGTGAGGTCAGAATCAGTGTGCCGGGTAAGCCAGTTAGAGCTGTAAGCGGTGTCGGGTAGCCAAAGCTGTCAGCCAATCAGAGCGGTAAACCAAGCAGTAGTAAGGTAAGCAGCTGTAGTTCGTCCTCGTTATCCTCTTCGTCAGTCAGTGGGAGGAATAAGCGGTCAGAGTAGCCGTCGCGGGTAGAGTAGTAAGACCGGCAAGAGAGCGGATGCAGTTGAAGCAGAAGCGGTAAGGTCAGGAAGCAGTTCGGTGGAAAGCGGTAGGAAGCATCATCCCTACTAGTGGGACTGGGATCTGATCAAAGAGGATTGAAAGAAATGACCTCGTAAAAAGACTGAAACACAGTGGATCAAGCGCTATTACTACACTAGAGCTAAAGAACAGAAAAGAAAGCAGAGTTCACATCAAGATGAAAGTCAGCATATGTAATGTTGTCCATGCCGTTCATTAGAATCACAACGTCGGCGGCGGGATATAAGATTAGTAAGGGGAAGAAGAGAAAGCAGAAGCATCTTCGGATGCTTCTGCTTGTGAATCTTTTCTTTATAATTATACACGAAAAAAGAAAGCTACGTCGAATCGAGGACGAACTTCCATTCTCTTCTTCTTATAGCGACGCTTCTTGCTCTGATCGGACTGAGTCCCCTGCAGAGGATAAGGCTTATGGCTCTGACTTGGCTTGCTGCTATTCACGGAGAGGAGTAGAGTCCTAGGGAACACCTCCTAAATCAAAAGGAGGGAAATTGTAGGCACTTTCTTCACATCTCAATGACCTATCGTACCCGTACCACGAACCATGAGAGGGATTGAAAAGAGATTCCGAAAAAGAAACCGGGGACATAGAGCCACTCTTCGATGTCCGTCCCCTCTTAGTACCGTCAGACGCCCTAAAGCAAGAGAGAGTACCGAGAGAGCAAGGTGCGTAGCGCGAGTTAAGTTGTAAGAAGTAAGGACTATTCCGTGATTCAAGTCAGTGCGTTTGTGTCGAGTCAGTGCTTGAGCAAGGCATTCATTCCTTGCTACGCACCTTCTTCTTATCAGTATAGTCTTCCCTAGTCCCTCAACTGACTATGATTGAAGATCTCGATCGACTGTCTCCTTTCCCCAGGGGGTTTAGCCAGCCCTGAGTAGGTAAGAAAATCAATGTTTTTAGTAACTAGAGTTGTTGTCGGCTTGAAGCTGTCCAAGAAACCTCTTTTTTAGAGAACAGGAGGTACCATTGTTGCGCATTCTCCCTGTAGTAAGAGGTGACCAAAGAAAAGCAAGTATCCCGCTTGTTTGTTTTAGCATTCGGAGTCTTGTTCTTTCGAGTAAGTAGGGTGGAATCGAAGACTGTCTAGTGGCCCTCTTCCTTGTCTGTCGCGGTATTTCGTCTGTATGTATGGCCTGGTTTGCTTAAGTTAAGAGAAATCCGAGTTCGGACATGGCATGGCCTTTCCACCAACCCTAGGGATGCGTCTTTCTACCTACGCAATTAGTATTACTCCGCAGTGGTCTCTCTCTGCGCTCTGTATTGAGTGAGACTTTCTTTTATACCCGAAAGAAGAGGATAAAGATACGAAACAACAGGCTTTCTTTCATCATCACCTGAAAGACCGGACAAGAAAGACTAGGTTGATTTTCTCACATGGGAAAGAACCAAACCACTCAATCGGAGAATAGCTCTTAAGCCGGATAAATAGATTCGTAGCGTTCTGCAGAACTTCAATCGTCCGACGACTGGCCTCCGCTATCCCCTTTCCGACTTTCCTGACCTGCCCTGCTTACCTTACTACTCGAAAGAATCCCGCAAACAAAGAAGAGGAAGAACTGGAACTCTCTTTTCTTTCATTCGATGACGAAAACAAGCAAGGAGAAAGAAGCGGGATACATTTGCTAATCACAGAAAAAGGTAAAGTCTCTGAAAACTAGCACTCTCCGGTTCCCACCCTCTTTTTAGTAGCCTGTTTGTTGCCTAGGAGGGACAGAAGAAGCAGACCCGGAAAGAGGGGAATTCAGGGACGCTGCGGTCTAAGGACTCCGTAGGGCTGGCGCAGATTAGGGATCCAGATATCCCTATTCAAAAGTACCGGCTTCGCAGTCTTATTCGTCTTTGGAGTAGGAGAGGGATGGTGACCTCGAATGGACAGCTAAAGCAGACCTCTTAGTTTCTCTTTCCGGAGATTCAGTTGGACATCTTTGCTTTCCCTATCTGAGTTGAAGAAGAACTAGTCTTGTGTAATTAACTACCTTTCGTCGAATCACAGACGTAGGGGGAAGGCTCGGACAATAAATACTCCACTACAACAACTACTTTTTCTTGATCACAGGGGCCGACGTCCGAATCTGAAACAAATCCACCCCGTTTTTCTTTTCTGAAAGGTCGATTGCCTACTTTTTCTTTGACTCGCTCTATCAACTACTCTGACTCGACAGACGCATCTGTCGAAATAAGGTAAGAAGATGATCTTCATTGGTCAGTGGCATCTTCGACGTTCGACCTTCGATTTCTAACCGATATCGCAGTTAGAAGATCGGCACCTCGGTAATAACCTCTTTCGGTACCCTGTTTAGCTACGGAATCGAACTCGGCTTTGCTTGCGGGATGCTTGCTACTTGCTAACTCCAACTCGCACTAGCCAGTACTTTATTACTATATTCTTTCTATACTGCCGATCCCGCGCATCCCCTCTACTGCAAGACTCTTGCGCAAGAAGAAGCACTAGTACGGGATCTTAGACTTGCCACTGAATCTATAGCACGTCGACTCGGTACGGTACGTTACGGGAAGAGATGGAACTACTACCTGAACTCGGATATCGAAAGATGACTGACCTTTAGCTACTGACTCGTACAAGCGGGAGAAAGACTGTCTTTGATCACCGAGATCTCTTTCCACTCGACGCAGCTAAGCCTGGCTACAGGTCCAATCCGGGCTGGCTGGTTCTTCTCCACATCTTAAGCTGGTGCAAGAGCAGATGTGCCAGGGCATACAAGAGCAGCTAAAGCAACTCGCTTTGATCCAGCAAAGCGTGTTGACTTCCGATCAAGGGAAAGAGGGTAAGGAGCTTATCATGCTTATCTTGCCCTTTGGAGGACAGGGCGGTACGCCCCACTCTATGCTATGTATGGTACACACCCCTCTTTCGCGGAGCCGGGGGGATGGGGAAGGCGTATAGACAGATGAACCTGACCCGTACCGATTCAACTGCGGAGACGCTCCGGTAGAAGGCCGTCGGCTCTGTGGCGTACTATACTCGCTGACGCTCCTTCTTCAAAAGTAGGAATGGCGGGTTTGGCTTGCTTAAAACAAGAAAGAGCTGGGAAGGCTCCACTCACTAGGCTCAGGACACAGACTCTAAAAAAAGGTAACTTCTCTCTACAAGGTCAATGACAATGAATGGGCACATATAAGACTTGGTCACGTCTCTGAAGTGAGAATCAACATCTCGAACAACTGGATTTTATTGATCACAGGCTTTTCCCACTACATCGGCGAGGTTCTCTTAAGCCCTAGGACAAGCTAAGAAAGAAAGAAAAGAGCACTGACGACCCAGGGGCAAGCGAAGCGAGACGAAATTCGCTACCGTCAGGGGACTTCCTCCCAAGGAAAGAATAAGGAAATCGAAAAGAAGCCAGAGATTCTGTCTCTTGATCGGGTTTCACTCTTGTGTTGGTTAATGGCCAACCACCCTCATCTAAGAAGGCAAGGAAGTCAACTTCATAACCTTTTCCATTATCAGTAGCAGCAGTGGACGAATCGAGACAATAAAAATACAGGTAGGAATCAGCTTAGCTAGGTTGCCTTTCAACCTCAGAGCATTTTGCTTTCAGTTCAGGTACCGCAGCGGTCGACGACGTCGGCTGGGGCAGATCTTCACTCATTATCCTTCTTCACAGGTGGTGGTGTGGGTGGGTTGGACTTGCAGGTCTTGACTTGAGCATGGGGTTTCGAATCGGTCAACCGAAGTGACATCCGAAGCTCGGTTCTGGAAATCATAGTTAAAGAGCAAAGGCGGAATTCTCTCTTGTTGCATGGGAGTCAGAATTTAATATAGAAGAAGGTGCGTAGCGAAGTCAAAGTTTTCTTCTTCAGTACAGAAGTACAGATCGGTCTGTCCTCTATCCACAAAGAATGTCTCGATGCTATATGCTTAACACATGCAAGTCGAGCAGTGATCCACTAACAGACACGCGTCAAAACCAAATGACTCAGGGCATCCAATCGGCAGCGTTGGGAGACCTCACCTCCTGGGTCGACGTGTGGAGTTTGCTGGCGAAGTTCCTGCCCTACCCTGTCCCTGCGGGAACTCCGGCGGAAGTCTAAGGCTCTTCCCGGCTATCAGGGCTGTTAAAACCCCCTGCTCTGGTAGCTCCTCGGAACCCAAACCCTTCTTCAACTTGTCTGTGTAGTGCCTTCTTGGTTTGCTAGTATAGTTAGTCTGTTGTTTGTTTATTTTATTTTCTTTTTTCTTTTATAAATGATTGTTATAGTACGTGTGACCTGCTAGGGATACTGGCTACTGGATTCGTGCCCTGCGCACCTTACCGTAAGTGGTGTTGGGAAGCTTCAGTTCTCTAGTTGGATTCTTATTCTTTCTTGTTTCTTTTATTACAACTTTGATACAGCTTTGGAGGCGTTCGGTTGATTGATCTCTGGAGACTCCGCTTTCGCTCGGGTAGGCTCAAGATCAGTATACTTGAACAAATTTTGATGTTGGGTGCTTTCTTTCTTTTAACTTTTCTATTCGCTTGTTTGGTTCCTCGCCTGCGGGATGCTCGTTGGTTCTACGGTTGCCCGTGACCGGTAAATCCTCCGACCCCCCAAGTATCCCGCAGCCCAACCATAACTCTAAAGGGTAAAACGTGAGTCCGCGGGCCTCATATATCGGTCAGGTGGGGTACCCCGATGGAGACACGAGGCTCAATTTAGCTGCCACCTACTCGCTAACAATGAAATGAGTAGACGGCTTTTTCATAAGTAACTCAGCGCATGTGTGTCAAGTAGTCCAGAGGGAAATGAAAGAAAACAAGAGAAAAGAAAGATCATGCAAGCAATGAGCCAACATAAAGAACCGCGCGACTTTTTTCAATTATTGAGGGAGGAAAGCTGCGGTAGTAGGGATTCCGGTGGGTTTATTCTTTTTTTTCACAGGGCGCGCTATATTCGTATTATATTGTGTCCCGTACTCGGTAGTGGAGTAGCCGGTTTTTTCGGACATTTTCTAGGACTAGGAAAGGCCACTACGGTCGTTCTCTTTTCCTTATTAATTTTTCTTCAAGTTGTGATTTTTCGCCGATGCATCCGTATTTTTTTCAAATCATCCAAAAAGCTTTCGCTTGTGATAGCGGATACCATCTATATCGTACTTTATTTCGAAATTTTCATTTTGGGCCAACTTATCAAACTTTCTGTCTTACCATACTTTGGTTGTTTGGGACTTTTCGTTCTACATATGACGAACGACTCAGTAGTCTCGGCCTCTTCTGAAAATCGAGCCGACGACTCAGGAGTCTCGGCCTCTTCGGAGAGCTCCTTTTCTATGAACGTTTTAATGGAGCCTTTCCCAGATGAAAATGAGAATGAGAATGCAAGGCTCCACAGGGTCGAGAGAAACCGCAGTCTCGAAACCTCGTTAGGCCAGAGAATCAATTTATTCGATAAAGATTCTCCTTTCCTCATGGGAAAAGAGCCAGCCGATTACTTTCGAGAAGTCCAAAATACTCTGCGGTCGGCTTCCACCCAGAAAGAGTATAATTTCTTTCTCGATTTGGAGAATCAAGATCTCCAAGTACGAGAACTTAAACAAGACTGTTTTCATCTTTTTCAACAAGCAATTAACCAACGGCCCGAGTTAAATAAAAAATGTGTGTTTCCAACGACTGATGAGGCAATTGTCTCTTTTCTCAATCAGCCGTTGGAGGAGTTTGAAAATGAACTTCCTGATCCGGCTACCGACATCCACTCCCAAGGGAGTGATGAGTTTCAGAAACAAATATTAGCGAAAATTGCGAAAGATATGCGAACTAAGGGCGCGGCCTCTTACTATTTTCATGTCTTTCGTATCGAATATTTTGAGGGTGAAAATAAATAGATGAACTACGATGACCTGATTCTCTCATACCAAGCCCTCTATGAGAGATACGTAGGAAGCCCATCTCACTCTGGGTCCGGTCAGAAGGATTGGAAATTAGGGAAGTACAATGATACTGAATTACTATAGGAAAGAAAGCTCGAAAGCTAGCTTTGTATTTTCTACTATATAATACATATTTTTTTTTTCATGACAGTCTTGATGAAGCAAAGTGTTTTATTTTATTTAGAAACATCTTTTTATTATTGATGAACGTCTTGCTTTATATTAATATCTATCTCATAAAAGGTGATCAACTATAGGTTCTTCTTGACATATCAAGTCAAGAGGAATTGGATGCCCCAGAGCAGCAGCCCCCGGATAAGCCTTAAAAAAACACACACAACGGACCGGACACAAACAAAAGAAACAAGAAAAGGGCCATGATGATGATCCTATGTTCGTTTTCGCCCTGCCCCGATGATGCGCTCCTAGCTCGCGGAGCTACATACCGGAAAAAGAAAAAGAATCTCTCTATTACTTTGAGAAGAGAATCGTTGGTTTGACCGACGGACTACGTGGGAAATACGAGATCTAGGCAAGCCGCTACATGTTCTCCCCTTGCCCTTGAACGATAGAAGAACTACTTATCTTCTCTTAGATAGCGGTCGATCGGTTCGCATCTATGGTCAATCAATAGGTCCGCGGATCTATTCTTCTATACGAGAAATCGCCATCTCGTAGCACCACCACGACACCGATTCTTGTTATTTTTCCGAGCCCCCCATGCCGTGACTTCGACTTTGAGTATGATGAATGAGTGGAAAGATCTTTATAGAAGTCCCTGTCCGATCCAACCAAAGAGTTAGTATCTAAAATATATATTTAAATATATATATATATAAATATATATATATAAATATATATATTTTATATTTTTGGATATTCGGCGTTTAATGAGATAGTCAAGTTTTAGACTCAAGCTAGCAAAAAACAAGACTGAGGTCGATAGGGGCATTACTGGTAATTGCTAAGGTGCTTTCTTCAGTATTAACCATTGGCTAGCGCTCATCTCCAGCTCTGTTTCCAGCCTTTCATTTCATATACCATTCCCGTATGCCATACCTCTTATTTAATCTTGCTATACGTCCAAGCCTTCTCCCATCGGTAGTTGGAAGCAGAACTGAGACTGGATGTAACTGAAAGAAAGGGGATATAGGTACGATAGGAGGGCACGGTTAAGCAGGTAAGCGAAGGCTCTCTCTCTCGCTCTGTGGTCTTGTGTAAAGCCTTTCCGCCCATTATTGATCTTCATTCTAAGTGAGCAGGTCGAAAGCAGTTGAGGTAATAGCAAAAGTAAGCAGGGAAGCAGAAGCAAGAGGTCTTCAAATTACTTTTGTGTAATAAGGTAGCATTTCATTGGTCTCTAAGGCAAAGTCTCGCTTAATCGTTCATCGATCTTTTCTTCTTTCTTCAACCGGTCATATCTGATCTGTAGCTGGTAGCGACATGAGGAAAAGGTCCGGAATGGTCTATTTTATTTGCTAAATCGCGAGTTTAAGGGGTCGGATGGGTCAGCCTCTAAAAACATGCGATAATCGGCTTTTTTAGTAGCATCTGTCCTTCCCGGCCTGCTGTCGTCAACGGTCCGCTTCCTTGAATGAGAGTTGGTCTTCCCGATCCACGAATACTTTCCGTTGTCCTTTACTTGTTTAGTGGCATCTGTCTGAGGGCATCTGGAATTGTCTGTTTCGGTATTAACTCTTGTAAACGGTCGCAAACGCTCATCTGTCCACGAATACGGTTCCCTTCTTTTATTCAAGATAGCTTTTATTCAATTAGGGCGAATACCTTGTAACCGAATTTTTTTCTTGAAAGATATGCTACTTCCCGGTCGAGCTGTCTTGTAACGGTCTCTAGGGTCTTCGGTCGAATTTGTCTTCTTTCCTGTAGTAGTTCATCTGATGAGTTCATTGCGCAATTTGAGTTTAAGCATCGGGCTTCTGAAAGCTATCTTCTGTAGGGATCTCCGATCGCCTTGTATAACTATCGATCAATGGCTTTCGCGCTAGGAGATCATCAGCTTATGGCAGGAAGGATGGATGAGCTCCCTATTGATATAAAAGGGGATGGAGGTGAAGTCTGAGCCTCGGATGAGGGGGGAATATAGACACTGGGAAAGGAATCATGGTAGTACGCCCCAAGATTGGAATGAGGGGAAGGAATGGAAAGATAAATGGATGGGGAATCCCCCTATGTGCTGAGAATAAGAGGAGCCAACAAACTGAAAAATACCCGTGGGAAAGCATGGGAGCCCCAAGCCTATGTAATAGTATCAACCCTTAGAAGATAGTTTAGCATCACCCTACCGATGAGTCTGGAGGAAAGACTGGTGAATCAGGCAACCCCTCTACCAGGAATTCATAACTTGCATAATGAGTTGCATCGACGTCTTTGCCCGTGATCGAATGCCCCTTTCCCACGCCACCAATCGACGAATGCTGAGGAAGGTAGTACCAAAGAAGGATCATTTGGCATAGGCAGCGAGCCCCTACTAGGGCTGGTGGTTGGCTCGGAGTACCCCATAGTTGATTGTCAAAGATTCCTTCTGTACTTCTAATTCTTATGCTTCGTCGGTATGACCACTGGACTTGCCCGGCGCCGCCCTTTTTGATGATACACCTTGTGGTCTCCTATCCATTGATAGTTGTATACTCCAATCTTCCGACCTGACTAAAGCGCTTCGCTCGTTCGGCTAGGAAAAGGATGATCCAAAAATGGTCAGTCTTCTTCATTCGTACGGTCCAATTTCCCGCGGAGTAGTAATGAAATGATCCTAGGCTTTCGTTTTTCCTTTTCCGGGGCCCCGCTTGCAGGGTATCTGCTCTTTGCTCGCTTCGTACACCCCGCTGCGCTATCGCTCCGTTCACTCCCTCTGGGGATTCTATCTCGTCTCATCGGTCATTGAAGGAAAACTATCGATATAAGCATGAGAAACAGCAAATGCAACTCCTGACGTTGATGGTATTGTTTACAAGTTGCGAGAAAATAAAAGCATTATCAACAGCAAATGCCAGACACCTGTAATTAACCGCAGAGACGGTGGAAGGTGAAGAGGTCGAGTCAGAGGTAACGGTTGAACGCTAAGCTGCTTCTCAACTCTTAGATTCTTTTTAAGGCGGACAGAAATCTGCATGTTATGCACCCAAGCATACATTAAAGTGAAAAGTGGTGATTTGAAGCTTGATACACAGGCAATGAAACAATGCATTGAATTTGACTGAAGCAGGAATAGTTCCTTTAGGTGTTCTCCTGTATAGTGAGTCTAGTGCTTCGCTTGATGGAAGCACAGGGAAAAAAAGGATCCGTGTTGGCGCACTACCAAATGCCCTAAGACCTTATTGTCCCTTCACCCCAAAAGCCTGCCTACTTAGCCGTGTCCCACTCCCATTCTCTTCCTCGTTAGAAAGCCGTTCGGTTGGCGTACTTCTGTATAGACCCACCACTCGTCATAGTCTTTTCGACCTCTTCAACGTATTTAAGTATCCTTCTTCTCTTCCGCTTTTCTAGCTGATTGAAGCAGGGATAGCCTCCACGTAACTAACACGGCCGTCTTGAGCAAAACGAACTCAGCCCTACCAAATCCGTCGAGGTTGCCATGCATTGCCATGCATCGTTGGGAAGGAGAAGAACGAAGCGAGCGAAGCTGTTCTGCATCCTCCGAGCAATCAAACAATCAGTTCAATCCTGCCTTCGCCCTTTTGTTAGCAGCTCTTCGATCAACCGGTCTCAGAGGCCATTTTTCTAATCCAAAAGGTCACTTTCATGGCTTGAATAGGTCAAGGGATCGTTTTTTGGGCTTGATTTTGAAGCGTAGTTTTCCACTCTATTTTCAACTATATATAGTTGAGCTGGAATAAAAACCTCGGTTAGGCTACTACGTTTTCTTGTTTGAAATTCCAGGTCTGGTCTTCATTGGTATTTACTTTTGGCTTACCCACTACGTTTTTTTCTTTTGAGTTCTTCCCCCGCCCGGTCGAGCTGTCTGAGGTCGATGGTGCATCCGGTAAGCTCTTTCGGTATTCATCTCCAGAGCCCGGTCAGAAGCTTCAATCCTTCATTCATATTCCGTCTTAATATTTTTTTTTCAGTCTATATTGCGAGTTTACAGCTCGAATCTTTTACTAGTCTTCCCCTCACATGTAATAAATGGGCGGTCTCCCCTAGACCTTATTCCGTCCAAGCTCTCATAGCATTCGTCTTTCTTCCTTCTCTGCTGCACGTCTGTACTCTTTCCCTCGCTTTATAGAGATCTTGGCTTTCTGGTTTTTTGTTTGGTCAGGGGGTGCTGTGGAGAAATCGTTTAGGAAACTAATAAGCGGAAATCAATACACATGAAAGGAGTTGTACACGAGTTTGGTAAAGCATTCACCTGTCGGTTGTACATCGACCTGTCGGGAAACTATAAACTCTCCCCCAATCCGGGGCTCAATGTAGTTGAAATCTCTATCGGGCGAGGGGACTGCCACCTCTTGTTGATCGGGAACCTATCTTGCACCTTCGGAATAGACTGGACGCGGTAGATCCTCCGAACCTCCCTTTTCTCGCAGCCCAACACGACTTTGACTTCATTGTCTGTTTGAACTCCTTCCGTACCTGTTCAGCCGTGAACCACTTGGCTTCTGTGGCGAGAACATTTCCCACCCCACTCTGTAGAGAGAGCTTTTTCCCTCTTCTTCGGGCTCTCTTTAGTTTGGCCGGTCTTCGGTTAACACCG
>Ga0268250_10000025_pt1:75000-111493 | contig 111493 bp, 82 predicted proteins | sample AgamicAsSfe_FD_200448 | JGI IMG/M metagenome (GOLD analysis project Ga0268250, IMG submission 200448) | Agave microbial communities from Guanajuato, Mexico - As.Sf.e (v2) (version 2) | ecosystem: Host-associated > Plants > Phyllosphere > Phylloplane/Leaf | place: Guanajuato...
GATTCGGCGGATCATCCACGTCATGCTAGGATTTGGGAAGGACATTTACGAGAGTGAGGTGAGTTTTAAGAGAAAGACGGGGGTGGATTTTTTTGCTCTAACTGGCTGTGAGCATGGGAATTGCGTTGCCGAGCAGAGGACAGAGAGGAATTTGGTGTTGCAGGATTGATGCCCTCACACGAGAGCCAAAAAGAAGGCTTTCATTAAGATAATTCGCCCATACAATAGAAGAGGGAGAGCAATCAACGCTATGGCTACTTTAGGACAATTCCCGCCTTAGGACCCCTACTGTGACAACAGCTACTACGCATCCTACATCAGAAAATGCTATCGACGAAACAAACCTTTATCAAGCATATCACCATGACCTGGTACAGAACCAATCTTCACTTTTCGACATCCGTAACGGATTAAAAAAAGCGTTCTAACAGCAGTTACACAGCCCCTGAATGTCTTAGATAGCTGTAAGTGAAAGAAGGGTACTAAGTAGCTGGGAATGCGGCGGGATAGTTTACTTACTTGTTTGTACTCCCATCTGAAATACTACTTGAAAGTCCATATTCAACTCAAAGAAGAAGCAAGCTACCTAGCTCGTTTACCCTAACTACTTAAACGAATCAATCTCCCACTTCTCCTACGAACTACCATGCTCTAACTCCAGTTTACAGAAAGCTAAGCTTGCTTGTTTCACAGACACAGACCTTTTCCCCTAACGGCCGTAGCTCCGTCTGCTGGCTCATCTGTTTACCCGAGCTTGCTTATACCGCTAGCAAGAAGCAATCCTTACCTTACTGTAAGTGAAAGAAGGCTACACAGTAGGCTAAGCGAAGCGAAGCAACTAGTTTACTTGCTTGAAAAGGTGCGGCTAGTCAGGAGTCGAACAGAAGCATGAGTTGAGTGGTGAGCTAAAGCAGGGTAGCGAAACTAGGAACGGAGTTGGCTTGTTAGAGCTAGGCTGTTGAGTTAAAGTAAGCGAGCTAGTCATACGAGCCAGTGAGCTAGGCAGCTTGCTGTAGTTGCTACGGTAAACTGGAGTGAAACGAGTTGGCAGTAGAGACTGAGGGCTAAACATGTCGTTGGAACGCTTTAACAAGGCCGTTACGGAGATGCGAACAAAGCAAGCCGCAGCTCGCGATCATAGGAGCTATGGACTTCGGCACTTAGAGCTAATCGTCTCCTAGCTGTTCTTTCCGAGTAGCATTAGCAAAAGCGAGCGTAAGGGAAATGGAACCACAAAGACGGATTTGGAATTCACTTCAGAGATCTCAAATAGTGGCTTTTGAGATAAGTGGTGAGTGGACAGGACGGATGGAAACTAGAGCTAAAGAAAATCTTTAGTTCGAAGTTCCCTACTACTAATTAGTTAATATTAGTAGCTAGGAAGCAAATCCTGTAGTTAGCTCGAAACCTTGCAACCGGGAAAGCAGGAAAGGCTGCTAGGGGAAAGAGAACTACAAGAAGTCTACTCAGTCCCAGTACTCCTTCTCGATAAGTAAGGTAGGAGCAGCTTGCTGTTTAGTTCCAGTAATCAAGCTAGGCTCTTTGTTGGCTATTCATAGATCTGGAGTTCTCTTCTATTGCTGATTTAGCTGCCTTCTTTCAGAACCTTAGTAGCGAGTATCTTATAAGGGGAGCAGGCGGTGAGATTCCTGTTATAATCTAAGGCTTGACTTTTATGGCAGCTGCAAAGAAAAAAGAAAGGAGACCAAGATGGGCACACTCACTTCAGGTACGCAGTAACTTGCTCGGGACAATGGGAAATTAGTCTCATAGTTGCCTGTTCAGATTCCCGATTATTAGTAAGGCAAGCGGTAAACGTTCTATGCTAAGGCCGATTTCGCTACTTCAATTCCAGAGTATAGGCTACTCAATGAGAAGGGGACCTGCATAACCTTGTAATTGCCATTACAACTATAGCTACTGTAACAGAAGTAGAAAGGATAAAAGAAAGATACCCGGGCATTAAGATGATTTCACGTGGTTGCGGCAAGACCATTCCCACCCTTTCTGCTGGAAGAACAGCAGGAAGAAGTGGGCCTCCCCCCTATATCGTTCTCCGGGTGGGTTAAATAGACTATGACTATATAGGTAGGGGCTTAGCTGCTCCTAGTGAGATAAAAGTTCTATACTGGGCTCTCGGCAACCCTGAACTACTAAAAACCTGGCCCTTTGATGTGGTTGCCCTGCCGATGAGAATGATGTTTCGGAACCCACCCTGCAATAACGTGAAGTTGTTAAGTTAAGTAGTATCTAATATCTTTCTCCTGAATAGATCCTTTCCCTTTAGATTGAATTCCGTTCCGTCACCATCCATTCTTACAAAAGAAAGAGGAGAAGACCTATTTGAAAGATTTTTCTTTAAGCTTAAAAGCTTTCAATGGATGGGATAAAAGCTTTTGGATGGAAAAAAAAAAAGGGCTATTAACAACTGAAATGGCGTTTTAGAAACTTTTTATTTCAAAATGAAACGTCGATAAAGGACCAATAGCCTATTTTATACGGAAAGCCCAACCTTTATCTTTAATAACTTTTAATAAGCCCTTTCAATAGTTAATCCGTGCCTTCTATTTAGTTTACTGCCGAAATCAGAATAAGAGGAAATATGAGTCAAACAAAACAAAGGTTATGAAATAAATGAAAGGATCGAACGGAAAGAAAGGACTTTGGAAAAGGGAACGCCATGTGAAAACTTGCTCTACTCTAAAGGGGGGCTTCCTATACCCATAAAAGGAGTGGCCAAAGAAGACCTGAATAATCCTGATCTTTACTCAAATTCTCATGTGTTGTTATTACGTTACGTATATATGCCGGGGGAAATAAAGGAATACTGCTTTTTTTATTGGGACCAGCTGCGCTTACCTTGCTTAACCAGTGAAGAATAGACTAGTGTATAAGATAAGGGCTAGAGGCGAGCCTTCTTTTTCATACGGGCGATTCACTGAGCCTTAACCCGATTGATTGGCCTGGGCTTTCATCACATCACACCTCTGCAACCAAGGGTAATGGTTCCACCTGTCACCCATATTTGATTCACCCCTAGTACCAATCAATCTCTTTCAATTACGCCGTCCTAGCTCGGGTTACTAGCTCAACATCCGCAACGGGGACCAATGCTAGGTTAGAATCCGCTACTAAACTCTTAAAGGGAATCATGGTGGCATACGAATCACCTTATCTTGACTTGATACCATTGCAAGTTAAAGACCAATCCCATCATGGCATGATAGGGCCATAAACTAGAGACGATTAGATAGCACCATAAGACTTCCTTAGTGAATACTAGCGCCATCCTCAGACACTGAAGTCAGTCGGAGATATAGATTCGATACAAGCCCCATAGGGATCATAATCGGGATATCCGCCGTCCAGCCCCGAGCCGAGCCACTCCAATCCCGGGAACCTTACCTGAGCTACTAAAATCTTGGAAATCGACTAGCCTTACTTGTTTCATTGATGGGGCTCCATCCCTCTATTCTTCCCTCAGCTAGGTATGGTAAGGACAACCTTGAATCGGAGTTTTCATGCTCATACCAACCTTCATTCAATACGGGTAGGGTGAGAATTAGAAGGGTGGATAACCCCTAAGATAAAGCAGTCAACATCCACCCTAATTCTATCTTATTCCGGGTAGGATAAAAGAGAAGTTTGCCATCAACCCATTGACAAGATCAAACATCGGATCACTACTCATCAGCGGTGGCCCATCTAGCTAGTTGAGCCTTCCTTGCCCACCTTTTCATTTATTTATTAGCCCAGCCTTCAACCATTAACCTCTCCTTTGTGCACCCTGTCGGATTGATCTTTTCTGTCATTGAGTGATCCTCCTTTCCTAATCACCATTCTTTAAGAAATGTGCATCATGTGAACAGAGTCATTGCCCGGGGTGGATGGAAGACTAGAATCTAATACGGTTCCGGGGCCCGTGCGTGTGGGCCTCGGGGGGGATGATGAGGCGAGAGGTCTCGGGGGGGCTATCCAGTAACGGATTCCGGAATGCATCGAGGGGTCGTGAACCAACCATCCATCTACCCGTTGGGTAGGTCATTCACTCAAGGCTACCGGGGATGTTGACTCAACGGAATCAGCCTGCGGGTAGAAACCGGATAAAGCTTCGAATCCTTGAATAGCCATCCCTTCGCTAACCAAAAAGAAGCTAGCTATGCCCCCGTCGGGGGATAAAAAGACAGGGTGGAAGGTTCCCCAGAAGAGAGATCCGGAGCAGAGTAGCACCCTTGGCCTATGGTTTAGGAGTAGGCGAGCGGCAGTGAGGGGAAGGGCAATAGTAGTTTAGGGAGTCGGGAGTCAAATCAATTATGCAATTCCCATGGAGTCAAGTATTCGTTTTGGGAAGGAGAGGTGGTGTTCATTTGTTTTCTTATTAGGCCAAGCAACTATCCCGTTTCCCGAGTGCAGTTTCCATATAGGATTGCCCCTGATTGATCCGAGAATGCCCACGCAGCCGCCCATTGACCCGTTGATCCGTTCCTCGACTAAAAAAAATAGACTACGTAGTGAATAATCGAATAGAATGTTAATAACTTTTGAGAGCCGCCAAGTCAACTCGATCAAAGAGAGGCCCTACGATTTCAACTTCTATTGTTGGTTTTTTCCCAGTGTAATAAGTTGAAGTTGGTGGCCTAACGGCACGAAAAGAGAGGACTGCAACAACCTCCTATGAGGAACGAACGAACCATATAAGGCTACCACCGATACTGAAAAAGAGACTGCAACCCTCTACTACTAGAGAAGCTACGGAATTGTAAAGGATTATTAATCCCTCTCTCTCTCGGTCTCGGTTCTCCCTCGGTGTCGATCGAGCACTCTCTTGCTCTCTGGCTGGCATCAATCCCTCATTCCTGGTGGCAGGAAGCCTTACTTACTTCGACCCCCTTCTCACCGCGGGTTAAAGAGGTGTTACCTAGCCCACACCTACTCGCGAAATGAACCCTGTCGGTCGACTACGGCTGTGATTCCCTTCGGTTTGGACTCCGCTTTGACATCCGAAAGCACCAACCTACTTTCGAAACAAAAAGAGGGTAGTTGGAGTCTCACCACAGTCGGAACAATAACAATGTAGAATACGGGGATTTGAGTGACTAAGGTGGTCTAGAGAATAGGGCTCAATTGCATAACCGTAAGGGTTCCGGGCATAGTGCCTTATGGCAGGGCGCAGGTCGCTCATCTTTCATCTCCGACATAGGTCGATCTCGTACCTCTCTCATCCTTAGCTTCGTCCCTTTCATCACCCAAGGCAAGGCTGACAACAAATAAATGCCCGCTTGATTGAACTTACCCTTCTTGGAAGCGTTAATAAGACGGGGTTGTGTTAATAAGTTGTTTTTCAACTGTACTGACTTAGACCACAGCAGACGTGGTTTAGGCCTCCTTCCTCTCAAGTGAGACCCATACATACCAACCATAGGATATCTCATAACAGAGTAGAAATATCAGGAAATCCCCTTCTTTTTAATTCACTCCTCGGGATTACACCTAACGGGACTATTCCTGCTTCACTCAACTAAGAAATAAAGCATTGAAGTTCACCTCGTGCTTCTTTCGAGGGAAGCACTCGCTTAGCGCACAGCTCTCCTGTAGCTTATTGCTGAACTGAATTGCACTCGGTCTACACCCTAACCCTTGACGTTTTGAGAATTCAATGTCTTTGAGTTGGTGGTAAGTGAGTAGAGCTAGCCTCTGAGCGGATCGAATAGAGTTATCACGATCATGGCGACGAAGGGCATTGTTTCTAACTCGTACCGGGTGTCGAAATTTCTTGTAAGAGAATTGCTTTCAAAACGCCTTAGCCGGAAGGTTTGCATGGACTCAAGCGGCAGGTTTGTAAACCAGTCCAAAGCAGGGCCCGAGAAGCTCCTCTGAAACAGTCGGATCAGGTTGGCGTCATCTTTAGATAACTCCGAGCAGTCTAAACAGAACGACTGCAGATGGGCCTTTGAATTCCCAGTCCCATTATAGCGATGCGATGAAAACTAAAAAAAACCCCGGATTCCGGCTCCCCTGATTTCCCAATTTGCTGATGACACTGTCATCATAACGGGTATAAATTGAGCCACAATTACCTCTTTCCCTTTGTTTTCTTCTGTCTGGGGGAATTTATTATTATTATAGTAAATGACGATTCTATTTTTGAATGTTCCGGTACACCGCCCATCATAGGAAGTTGCTTCGTCGGAATGCCGTCGTCTAGCTGGCAAGGCTTTCGTTTCTTTTAGTCGGGCGAACGCTACCCTGTAGAACCGGATTCCGTTCCTTGATTCGAACCAGACTGACCCACTTCCCATCTGACATCAGATGAAGAAGAAAGTGGTCCAACGAATCCAGCTGAGCACAGATCCACTCTTCAAATAGCAAGCAACATTAGAATAGCAGCTCAACCCGATCCGTTCAAAACGGGTACGATATCAACGCGATTTAGGGGGGCCTTCCTTTGGGCAGGGTGACGGTCTGCACAGCTGATTAGAAAAGGAGCGACGGACCCGACAGGACAATCGGTTATATGACGGCTCTCGTCGACCGCTCTGTCCTTAGGCTGGCATGCGGAAAGCGGGCCAACAGCGATATCAGCTTCTTCGCTCCATACGGGCGCAGCGTTAGCGGCGTTCCGATTCTTCTATCAGGGGACTGGACTGTGCTCCGAAGACATGATCAATAGTAAAAAAGTAGACATGGTACGAATGGGATTGAGAAGGAGCTCTTCCCTTTGTCGGGTGCATGCATTGAATGCCATGTTGGCTCTTTCCTTCAAGCTGGGTGAAGAATAGGCAGAGAAGAGGACAAGGGGAGCAGGAGCAATAGACTGCCTCCGTGAAGGAAGTATGGCATCAAATCAAAGGGCGCTTATCCCGCTACGCTAATCGTAGGTCTTAGTAAGTACCTGACAGACCTAAGGCTTGGAACTGAACTTCAAGCTGGGGAAGGAAAGCAAGGAACTGATACGCAAAACGCGACTGGCAAGCAAAGCACAAAAGGCACTCCGTCAGGCCTCATCAATCGAGGAAGGAAGCATTCCAATCGTCGAAAAAGCCTTCTTGCTATTGGGCGGGCTTTCATCGGCCTTTGGGATATTTGATTGAATCAGAGAATCGGTTCTGACAGTGCCCGGAATTGGACAAATAGCTTGTGCACACGAACAGGAGGGAGTTAATCGTAGAACAGAGAGAGGGGGGTGTCGGATTGGTCTCGTCAGGTTGGTCACGAATGCCCTCTTACTCTTTCTCGAATCAACCGTAGAGCTAGGATTGGAAAGAGGGGGAATTAGGCTGAGGTGGTAGTACCGGCTCTTTGCGCCGTCAGACGGTCTTGGCAGTAGGTTGCTAGAATGCCTTGTTCGACGAATCAACTGTGGCACTTGAAGAATCGAATACACTCGTCAGGACAAATAGCTCTTTGAAGGTGCAGATGAATTGACTCCGACAAAAAAGAATAGGAATCCAATCCGGGGGAGGATTCTGTCACCACAGTCGTCAGACTTCCTCTAGGGCCAATAGACTCTCGCGCCTTAGCCTTAGGACTGCGAATATCCCTAGTCGTCAGAGCTAGTAAGCCAAGCAGTAAATGAAAAGCAAAGGGCTTGTGCACGTCAAGAAGAATCCACAGCTATTGAATCCGGGGCTATTGACTCAGCTGTGGCACTTAAAGAAAAAAAATGCCAATTACCAGTCGCAGTAGCAATAGGATAAGGCATAGATAGATCAGCAGGAAGGATAGCGGAAAGCGAGGAGCTTGCGATGCCATAGTAATAAGGGGCTTAACCAGAGGCAAAGAACGAGTTTCCTTTCTTTTCTATTCAGTGGCGAGCAATTCGGTATAAATGGTGTAGATTGCTTCTTTCCCTCTTTGCTTGCTTGTGCTTCTCCCTTGCTCTACTTAGTGAAGTTCAGGGAGTCAAGTCAATAAATGAACGAACGGATCCTACATGGTGACGGTTGCTAGAAAACATCAAATAGAGGAGTGAGCGGATAAGATCAGAGCAGTTGGCGAGTTATTACTTCTTCCAGTTCATCAAGTAGGAAACCATAGTAACAACTTGAAAAATCTCTTTCTGAAGATAAACCCGAGGTTGCTAAGCAAACGGTATGATAAAAGTGAAAGTAGCGCACGGAGCGCTTGGACATAATACGAGAGAAGAGCGTCGGGCAGTTCAGTGCTTGAGAACAGAGTTGCTGTTCGTACGACAGGCAAGGAGTCAGCCAGCAGCCCCTGCCTTTGTGGTGCCCGTATTGTTTTAATCCCCTTTTGGTTGCTGGAGTTTTCCTTCTTGCTCTTGCTGATTGGTGCCGTGTAGCTAACCCAATGTATGGAAAGACAAAGAGAAGAGCTGTGGCAGTTACTATCGATCGGTGCATAAAATCCATGAGTCTTGGTGGAGTGTCGCCTTTGCCAAGTGTCTCCTGTGCCAAGTTAAGAGTTTGTCGCACGATTCTATAGGTTGAATCCATCAACCATTCGAACTTGACAAATAGAAGGATGGTACCGTAGGCGAGGGGTTCGTGAAGGAGCTCGTCTATTTGACTTCTTCTTTCTTACCGCCCCGTGGGTCTATTCGGATCGCTACCTGCGGAAGTATACGGTAATGCCCTTTCTCTTTTGAAGAATATCCGCCGCTTTCGAGTGAGAGTTGGGGCAGCTAGGCAGTACCGGCAATCCCCTTCGCAGGAGATAATGTCCCTTACTGCCGTTTATGATTCTCAGTTGTTAAGGCTCAATCCCCGCTATCAGACGCGAGGGGGATAGGCCACAACTTCACTAAGCCAAAGCTTCCTTGATTTGTCTTTGATCCCTACCTTGCCATTCTATCGAAAGATTAAGATGACGATTCCAAGATACCATTCCTTGAAGTCAATCCGGCTTAGGCAGCAAGGGCAGGGCATCGATCAATAGATCAATCGACGGTTACAATATTCTAGCCAGTCCGGACACTCAGGCATAGGGTTGCCCGGTGAGTTAACATATAAAATATCAGAATGAGGTCAGCGATAAAGCAAGCAAGGGGAGCCGGGCAAAGGAATGAAGGTAGATCGGCCGCAAACTCTTCTGTTTTACGAGAATCAATCACCGAACGAAGGATACCTTCTTAGTCCGGCACGTCGAACCTGTAAATGCGCTAGCAGTCCTGGTTTATCCAGCTCACACCACGGTGGCTATCAAGCATCTAGTCTGCTACGGATACCTTTAAGAGTGGGGGGGGGGCAAACCCTAAAGAACTCTGACGGCCCAGTGCTGAGGCCCTCTGCGGGGTGGGCGAATCAAACGTTGCATTTGCAAAATATCCTCATTCCCTCTTCATCAAAAATTAATACATCTCCGTTCCGCCCCCGAACGGCGATTGCTCCCTTCTTCTTGATCTTTATTGGTATTTTTTTATTTCTTTATCTTAGCTGCATTCGTCGAGATCTCGCTCTAGCCTTACTCTATTCCGCTTAGCTAGTAGTAAGTAGTCTTTTGCGTGAATTCGCTTCTTTTGATACCTCTAATTTCCTGCTCCGCTGCTTACCTTAGACAGTGCGATAGCTAATTGAGTCCTCAGTAGTGTATTTTCCTTTTCCTTTAATTTCCAATTTCCAATTGAAAACTTTAATTAATTTCTTTTTATCCTTCTATGGCATTCAACATCCTTTTTATAGTTGTTTTAGTCCTGTACTGATTTTACCCTTTACGCACTTAGGCATACATACTAGAAGCATCAGGAGAGGCTCCGGCTTAAGAGATAACTACTCGAGGTGGCTAGGGACAAGTACTAAAGGTAGTCTCTCTCTGAGCCTCGGCCACATCACATTTGTGCATGCTCACCCGTCTGACGTGTTCCCAGACTAGACCCCGTTTGGCTAGTATTGTACCCCATTCCCGAGAATTCCCCCGCGCCCTCTGATGTCAGTCCCGTCTTGGGGTGGTTCTGTTTCAGTAGTGGGGGCCAGCTTCATTATGCGCAAGCACCTGCCAACCTGAGTTGAGTAGTGGACTAAGCTTGGGCCTGTCCACGGGGAAGCGTTTTGGAAACGTTGGAACTCTTTTGTCAAAAACAAGAAGCATTTTCGGTGACATTTCTTATATACTATAACGAAGAACACCACTTCGTGGTAGTAAGGGCGGATATCCGTATTGTATAAATATAAATATGTTAAAAAGTCTGTTTAGCCACCCCATGTATGCGCGCGAGTCTCTCGCTTGGATTCTTCTTACCGCAAGCGCCTCGTCGTGCTATATCGCCGGGTATGATATCATTCATAATCATGTCGATTGCTTTTTTGATGGAGAAATCTGTGGGGTGCTTGTAAATCACTAGGTTCAAGGAGTACTAAAAAAGGTGCTTTCAAGCCGAAAATGTGGAAGGGGCCCGATGACAGATGTGAACGAGCGAAATCAAGCCTCGTCAAGAGTGATCGTACTGACTCAGCTGTGAATATGAATGCCAGATCGAAATCCATTGAGAAAGAACGTCTTTTTGAAGTCCCCTTAGCCCGTTGTTATATCTTCGGGGGTGGGGGCTCTCATCAGAATGATAAGGCATGATATGAACAGCAGAACTCTTACTGCTTTCCAACTATCTCCAGGTGGTGAATACATTAAAATGTTAATCTATGCTGATGATTGCATAGTGCTTCTTACCTTGATGAAGTGGATCATATGAAATCGTTGATCACCCCTTTTGGTGCCATGGTAGCGGTTGGCTCCGTCGACTTCGAAATCCTGTCTTTCTCACGTCGAAGAACCGACGGCCCTTCATGCAAGACCCGAGCGCATTCCTCCTTGTTCCAATTGGTTAATGAATGAATTAAGAGAGTGAAGGAACAGTCTCTCTTTCGCGAACTCTTTTATTGAAGAGTCTTATCAGGATGCTGTTGCCCGACATCCGTCCGGATTGCAAGAAGTCGACCCGAAGCAAGCGCGGCTACGATCGCGTCCTCCACATTATGGCTTCTGGATCTGTCATCAGTCTTGAGATCACCCCGGTCCGATCCATTACTTGGGAGTCCCATGCACGTACATAGAATTCTTCTTTTCCCAAGTCTCAAAGACTCTCACGTAGGCTCCACTTTCCACCCATAAGAAGTCTTCCATAGTCACAAGGATACACCAGCCGCGGACAAGTCTCAAGAGCCACCATAATTCCGTGGGTCCCAATGGTTTAATTAAGAGAAACTTTTTTCAGCTTTATAAAGCGGAGAACTAGTAAAATTCGAGTCTGACTTTCTGTTTTGGTTTCTTTTAATGAATAATCACCCTAGTGACTTTTGTTTTCATATTGTTGAGTCCTTTCTATGTAAGCTTATCCTATAAATAAAGGTGAGTTTACTCAATAGAGTCCTAGTTGAATTTAGTCAACTTTCTTGTCTATCTCAATGACGAAGTGCTGCAATAGCTCTTGTAAGATCTATCTATCCCTTGCTATGTTCTTCAGCTTCCCTTGACCTGCTCTGTTCTTTAGCTGTTGTAAGAGCTATACCTTTTTCTCTCTTTCCCATGCATGATTCAGATAGATCGGAACCGACGAACTAGCCTTGTTGGGCAAGAGGAGGGTTCAGGCTCACATCCTTGGTCTCAACGACTGGTAATCAGTCCGCTTTGGCTTTTCGCATCTGATTGAGAACTATATGCTTAACAACTGGGAATTCTCCGTTCTTTCTTACCGGGATAGAGCTTGATGCGACTTCCCATTGCCTGAGGGTTGCTTTAGCTCCAAGAAAAGTCTCATGTGGTGAAGCATGAGGTCGTTGAAGCCATCAATGATTTTGCCGAGTTTGGCCGGTTGCCGGCGTCGTCGGAAGTCCACCTTCGTGGTTTTGATCCCAAAAGTGTGAAGGATTATAGGCCGATTAGTTTGTGCAATAACTCGTATAAGATTATTGCCAAGTTGTTGGTTAATCGCATGAAACCCATCCTTCCCATACTTGTTTCAGAAGAGCAAGGAGCTTTTGTGCAGGGTAGGCTTATCATGGAGAATGTTTTTCTCTACGCAATTCTTGTGGATGAGATAGAGGGTGTTTACCAAAAAGAGATTCTTCCTTATTCTACTTACAGTCGAAAGGAAGCACGGTAGGAAGGCAAGGCCTGGTGAAGTAGCTATGCCTATGCTCGGTCAAAGTGGTTTTCGTGATCGTGCTACGCCCTTCTATCTTTATAGCATCTTCGAATTGTCACTAAGTAAGTCAATGTGCAATTTAGGGCTTAACATAAGAGCTACTCATGCTGCATTCACTCCGATTAGGAATGTCTTCTAAGCTGGTTTTCTCTTAAGAACGAGAATACAAGACGAGGTTGTGGAATGACGAAGATTAGGTGTGAAATACGAACTTTTCTTCGTTTTTAACATATTTATGCAGGTTTTTTCATCTTTTTTTTGACGGGAGGATGCAACTGCAAGGCTTTCGCTATTTTTCTTCTTCCTTCATTTCCGAGGAGAGCGAGTTAGCAACTAGTCGTCTATATCGACATACGAGAAAAAGGTTAGAGGCGAGAGCGGAAGGAGGAGGTTATTTACCCAAAGCAGCGTGGGGAGACGTATACAATAAAGCAGAGAGGGATGGAGAAAACGTCTACGCTCCTGTAGTCGTTGGTATATAATAACAGTAAGGTACCTCTTGGCCGGGCCCTCTCATCTTGATTGCTTCTCCGAACCTATTCGGCTTGAACCACTCTCTTTTATCCATTGTCCGGAAGACCACTGGGGTGTGGGTGCAGCAACGATAGCCTTAGCCAGTGCAGCCGTATGTATTGGAAATCCATTTCTTCCATTCTTTGATTCATTCTTTGAAAGTGGGTAACCCTTCTTCTCTGCTTTGGTGTAGCAGGTTCCTTACCGTATTCCGTTCTGGCTTTGTGTAGCATTTGACGGGATGTTTTCCCATGTAAGCCTCATGCACAGGCTTGACTTTTCTCACACCAAGGCCGCCATGAAGTTGTGTCTTGACAAATGTTATCCCAAGCCACCAACCAGAGGAATCCCTATCTTATCTCCTTTGTCCACAAGAAGAAAGAAGATCTCTTTCAAACTTGTCCATTACAGACTTGGGCACCCATCTATTAGACATGGTATACATGGGGATAGCTTGAAGAAGAGACTTTACTTTAGTAGGACCCGCAAAGGAGAGGGTTTTTGCTTTCCAACCAGCTAAGCGCTTCCTAACCTTCTCTAATAAGACTTAATTGTAGCATATTATAGGAATGTGCTTACTACCAATGAAGATAGCCAGATCTTTCATGGGTAATTTACCTTCGCCAATGCCCAATCCTCTAGACACCTCTTATGCCTTCTATGAACCTTGCTACCAAGGATGACTTTTCATAGTTCACCTTTTGCCCGCTTAGGTTGAAATAATTCTGAATGATGCTGCCCAATTCCTCAGCGTCTTCAAGACTAGCTTTGCTGAAAATCAAAGAATCATCAGCCTAAAGAAGGCCATTTACCCACTCAGTGCCTTTGTTGCTTTGATTCCTAAAGTGCCTATAAGCCTTTTATTTCAAAGAAGTAGGATTCTGGTTATGAATTCATTCTCTTGTCGGAAGAGAATAATTTCTATTTAGAAAGTAGGGCTTGTCACGCGAGAGATGCCGTCAAGCAAGGGGGCAGGGCAGGTAAGAACTCGACGATTTATTGATAAAGCAAACCCCATAGGAGACGGGGAAGTTGTTGAAGTATGAAGTCTGCTACGCACCTCTTGTTTGTCCGAATGACGTCATGCGTGAAAAGTCAGATGTTTTTATTTTACAAATACAAGTCGAACGTCTGCTGCTCGTCCTGTCCCTATCGTCGGGTGCTGCTTCACGAGCCGAATCTATTCTCCATCCACCAGCTTAGCTTGTTGAAGCCCCTAGGTCTTGCGTTAGATGAGTCTGTGACACCAGATTTCTTCATCCTGATTGATATGCCAGATTGCTACGAACATCCAACGTCTATTATGATATGATTGTCAGTGATTCATTGGGTTTTCCTCTTCTTATTTTAGTTCTTCACTCTCTTTTAGCTCTCATTCCATGTGTGATAGATTGAACATAATGTCTGCGGCGCTATCTTCGTATGAGAAAGAGCAAGAGCTAAGTCCCGCATCATCCTGTGAGATTTGAATCGTGTCCTCATACGATTACATCGCCTTTCATTTCTTTCTGTCTATCCCCCAGCAGCTACTAAAAAGTGCGTTGGAACATCGAGTAGTACAGGAAGAGAAGGGAAAGGAGGTCAGCTATCCTAAATGAGTAAAGGGTCGGTCTGACGCATCCGATGGCATTTTCGAAGGACTAGCTCTCCTCAATTGCTCAAAAGGACTGACTCGCTTTGGATGAATGCCCCAGAAGCCGACGTAGTATGGAGGATAAATTTACCCAGAATCCGTAGTGGTGTCTCTGTCGAGACTTGCTCAGCGGGACTCTCGCCTGAACCAGAAATCTCGTATGTAAGTCGTCGAGACCAATGCCGTTCCAGTATCCGCCCAAAACGACGAGTGAAAAAGAAAATGATCGGAAACTCGAAAATGGACCGGTTATTCGCATACGGCACCCGTTGCTTGATGGCTACCCCTTCGCTACCCTCTTCATAGTCGCTTCTCTCTGCGTTGACCGTTCCTCGGTGCTACCCTCGGCATCGTGAACTGCGGTGCTGTCTCCAGCAGTCAAAGTGTTGGTCGGACGTACCGGGCTCCTGACGGGTTCGTTCCTATTGCCCGATTGGATTGGCGACTTCGAGTGGTCGACTCGTTGACAAATCGCGCCAGAGCCTTGGTACACTCGATTTATTTCATAACCTTGAGCTGTGATGTGGCTATTGTCAGAAAAAAGCCTGAAGGTTGGAGCAAGACGAGCGTATATTTAGTTTACTAAGACTTCCCTTTGGCGGCCGTTCACTTCAGGAATAGGGGTTGTTGATTCTTTTGCAATTCGTCGTTCTGATTGTCTTCGAGATTGGGTGGGTGTTCAGTACCGCTCATGTGAAAGCTATCGAAAAGAATGCGCATTGCATTCTCCCATTTTTTGTTGGAAAAACCAACGCCGATGTCTCGGTAAGTCTCTTTGATCTTTTCGGGAGCAGAGCAGTTACACAGAATGGAAAGCAAAATGATGGCAGATTCCTTCAGGACATTTTTTCTGGAAATCCCCAATGAGAAAATAGACTATCTTCAAGATCTTCAGGAAAGAGCAAGAATGAGTGCTGAAAGGAGTATCGAGGACGGCAACGGCGACAGCCCACTTGAGCAATTTTCCATTCACCCATTAATTCTGATGAAGATGGGCAACTTTTATTTCTCATTCACAAATCCATCCTTGTCTATGTTGCTAACTCTCGGTTTGGTCCTACTTCTTCTTTTTTTTGTTACGAAAAAGGGAGGGGGAAAGTCAGTGCCAAATGCTTGGCAATCCTTGGTAGAGCTTATTCATGATTTCGTGCCGAACCCGGTAAACGAACAAATAGGTGGTCTTTCCGGAAATGTTAAACAAAAGTTTTCCCCTCGCATCTCGGTCACTTTTACTTTTTCGTTATTTCGTAATCCCCAGGGTATGATACCCTTTAGCTTCACAGTGACAAGTCATTTTCTCATTACTTTGGCTCTCTCATTTTCTATTTTTATAGGCATTACGATCGTTGGATTTCAAAGACATGGGCTTCATTTTTTTAGCTTCTCATTACCCGCAGGAGTCCCACTGCCATTAGCACCTTTTTTAGTACTCCTTGAGCTAATCCCTCATTGTTTTCGTGCATTAAGCTCAGGAATACGTTTATTTGCTAATATGATGGCCGGTCATAGTTCAGTAAAGATTTTAAGTGGGTCTGCTTGGACTATGCTATTTATGAATAATCTTCTTTATTTCATAGGAGATCTTGGTCCTTTATTTATAGTTCTAGCATTAACCGGTCCGGAATTAGGTGTAGCTATATCACAAGCTCATGTTTCTACGATCTCAATCTGTATTTACTTGAATGATGCTACAAATCTCCATCAAAATGAGTCATTTCATAATTGAATAAAAACGAGGAGCCGATCGTTGACTTAAGTTTTCGATTCCCTTCCTACGCGATGTGGCGAAAAAGACTGATTCGACGAGATATGACCATGCCTGCAGGGAGATTTAAAACGTGTCGTCTACTTCCAGGAAATGTTCGGAACAGAGAACTTTCTCTAATACAACGCCGCATTCTCCGAAGATTGAGGAACAAGAGGAGATCCATTAAAAGAAATCTTTCTCTGAGAGAAAATCTAAACAGTAACATCAAATCACAAACTACACGAAAGTTGCCCCTTTATTATGGGGGTTTACCCATAAGGGAGATGCACAGAGGAAGAGAACGAACTTCATATATCCCTTTTCTACTCAATCAAGAAACAAGATCGGACGTGATTCCGGTTCGTCTCCATTTTAGTAACACTCTTCCTCAAGCAAGGCAGCCGATAAGTCATCGAAGGGTTTGTGTGAATAATGGACTGGTAAGCATTACTCATTTTAAAGTTTCCCACGGTGATCTAATATCTTTTCAAGAAAATGAGGCGAGAACCCGCGGTGAAGAAATAAGGAGATCTTTCTATATCGACATATCAGTTGGTAAAATCATAGGCAAATTCCTGCCGGTCAGAATGTGGAGAAGAACCAAAACAGAATGGTTCCGCCTACTCAAAACTCGGAGGGGGTGCCGCCTACTACTCAAATCCCGGTTTTTGCAAGAGTTGCATTCTTCTATGCAAGAAGAAGACTTAGAAAGAACAAAGAAGTTTGGATCCGAAAAAGTATGCTTAGGCAGTTCCTTCGCTGAACACAACAGAATGAAGAGGAATTTGTTTCATTTCAAATACTTCTTCTTATCGAAGAGAAGAAAAGATCAAAACCGAAATCTTCCTACTCGAACAAGAAGTCCTTTTGTTTACAAGTCTTCTTTATATAGTAATTCGACCTATTGCTCCGGATCCCCGTTTACTAGGAAGATAAGAATCAAAAGGATCGAACTACCTACTCATTATTCGGAGGTGAATCATAGAACACCAAAAGCTGTGGTATCTTATGGACCTAACATAGGTCACATCCCTCACGACATAAGATTGAAAGATCCAAACCTTCCTCTTCGGAGCGGAAACGGATATGGCCAAAACATATAAGAAAAGATCGGCGTAGTCGCTCATAGGGACATTTCTATCCGTACCGAGTACCGTCTAGATCGATTCATAGATATATATATATAGATATATATATATATCTATCTAATATATAACTCTATATCTATATATATATCTATATAGATATATATAGATAGATATATATATCTATATATTCGAGTTTAAATATTAAGTGAAAACTTAACTCATTTACTACTACGTCGAATTCATTTTTTCCGATTGATTGCCTTTTTTTACTCCCCCTACTATTTCTTATACTTAAAGCAAGGAAACATCGTTTTTCCATTTTTTCTTAATTGGTCAGAGCGTAGACGAGCGAGCAGAGCCCAGGAAAAGAGGTCAGACCGTCATAGAGCAGTCGACTAGAAGTAGAAGACTGCTGGCCTGAGAGAAGGCAGTCTCTCTCGGGAAACATGGCCCAATTTCTCTTCTTTCTTTTCAAACGGGCAACATAGGTGCTGTTAAGCCATTATCAAAAGTAAAAAAGGAAAAAAAAGGGATTCTTATCTTCTTCTTTTGACAAAGGAGGACAAGAGCTCGAAGATCAAAGATTTATTGAGGAAGTGCTTATGTGTTTGTTATTTACGACCTTTGGGAAGAGTTTTCTACTTATATTAAAAAGTAAAGTTCTTGACAAGTCCCAAGTGGAGAAGATTAAGAGGTTATTAATGAATTCTTCCTAAAAAAGAAATTCGAAAATCAAAACCCCAAGAAAATTGTCAACCGTCGAGGAAGTCTTTATCCCTAAGATACAGAAATATCGGGATCTATCTTGTTTTTGTCAAAATGAGAATGACGTCATTGCATACTTTAAGGACATCCTAGTAAAAATCAAAGTTATAGAACATTTCGGCAGTGGAGAAAACGATGATTTTGCTTTGCTCTACCCCCCTCCCTTCGGCGTGACTCAGAGTTAAAAGTATGAACGGCCTTACAGTCTCGCGGTTCATCGCGATTCCCCCCTGTATCCCTCTGCCTATCGGGTGGGCTTCCCCTTCTTTTATTTGCATTTTTCCCTTTCTTTGCACTTCTCTCGATATGCATAAAGGACCAACGAGGAAAATAAAAAAACAAAAAAGAAAGAAAAAAGAAAAAATGAAATGAATGCAGTTCTATCTAATTCGACTCTTCGAAGATATGTTTTATTAACCTTCTCTCATGTGGAAAGTCAGTTTTTGGATAAAGATTAAATAGTTTATCGTTTACGAAAGACGTTCACTTGTCAAACAATCGTCGGTTGGGGAGGGTAAGGGCGAGTCTGGTGGCTTTCACATTCATTTTGGTATTTTTTTTAATTCGACAGCTAGCAAAAACACGGCCACTAGTCAATTGCGGTCTCTTTTCCCGGAGTTCGAGGGGAAAGAGCTCGACGTCTCTTTTCACCGTTCCTGGTCATCCATTTGTACATATGTAACGAAAAAGGATCCTGATGTCTATGTATGGAGCGACCAGAGGCGATCTGAAAAGATCGTAGAAAATAGTGGATTCGAGACGCCAGCGCAAGAGGACGAATCCCACTTTAGCTAAGGAGCATGTGGCTCATGTCTTAGAGGAGAAAAAAGATTGGATTGACGTCTTTGATGACCCTATTGTCACGCAAGAAAACCTTACCTATTATATGTCCATGCGTAGCACCTTTGATGATCTCTGGGTAAAAAAGCGAAGAATAGAGATTGGATGAAATCTTTACGCGATTACTTATCTGATCATGATCATCCTGACGAGTATGATATCGAAGTGCTCAAAGAGAAGTATTTCCTCTTGGACTGGCTTGCAACTAATCTGATTTGTCTTCGACCCATCAAAACAAAGCAGCTCTTTCTCTATGGTCCTCCTAACACGCAAAAAACATTTATTTTTCTTTCCTAAAGCCTGTATTGATGATCTACTTTGCGTCTTCGCAAAGGAATGACTTTTCCGGAGCACATGACTACTATGACCTCTGGGTCTTTGACCAATGTCACTCAACTAATGATGATAGCTCGATTATGGGTGCTGCGGAAGCCGGAACTTCGGTTTTCAACAACAATCTTTTAAAGATCGTCGGATGGACAAGAGTGTCGTGTCGAATCGAAGGATTCGACTCTCTTTCAAAAGACACGGAATGTACCTATTGTCATGATTGGAAATAAACTTCCCAATTGCATAAAAGAAAATGGGCCCTTCCATGCACGCTTTCATCGTATGCCATTTTTCACGCGATATCTATGACTTGAGAGAGGAACGTGTGATATCCCCTCTCAATGGGTGTATTCGACGGCGTTTGGGCTTATGTTATAAAAAATTCGTTGAATCTCAGAGTATGCTACTAAAGTATAACGAATCGTACCTCGTCACCCTGGAGAGGGACATTTCTGAGATTATTCGCGATCAAAAAGAAGCTCCGACCCAACATCCTTAACTATTCCCCCTTTTCGACGAGCCATTCTTTGGGCGAGAGCGTGGATGCTGTGAGATCTCATTGCAGTGAGAAAACCATCTTGTGTCATGTTTATACGCAGGGGGGGATGCCGCCTGATTCGTCTTACATTATACTGTCCGTCTTGATGGATCGGTATCCTCAGTGTGATTGTGATGGTGAACGATTCCCTTGTGGTTGTAGAATTCGTCCCGAAGTCTCTTTACTCGATTATTTAATAGTTCCGTTAAGAAAGCCCGGGAAGGATTGAAAAATCCTCAAGCGTCGGAAAGGTTTCTTGGGAGGATCAAAAAAATCGTTATCGACAAAAGGATCTCATTCGACGAACTCGACTCCGCACTTGTGCGGCCTAGGCCTACATGGGTTATGCCACTTTTCAATGATGGTGATTCTCTTTGCGCTGTTTGGCGCAGCACCGGACATAGTGAGCTGGACTTTGATACTTTACCCGCTCAAATCGATTCCTTTGGAAATGACAGGGGGGAGATCTCGAAATACGTGAGCGGAACAATGTCTTAATACGACCAATAATAAACGAAAACCGTGGCCATTACTGTGATCCTTTTTAGAATAAAAAGAAGAGGATGCCTTCTTTCGAGCAGATCCGCGGGAATTCGTAAATTCGCTTATCTCACCCCAAAAACTATTCCTTAAGAATTTGGCGGTAGACGACAGGACTCCTGCTGGGCCACGAAAGTCCTTCTTCTCGTCCCCACTGAAGGAAAGGCTTCTTTCGCTTCTTTCGGTACAGGGTCAGAGTCTTCCGCAAACAAAAGAGGATTTCCTAAAAGAAGGAATGTGCGCGCGAGGGCATATCACGAAATAAGTTAAAAAGTGAGTATCCACGGGTCCCCCAGTTCGATTTTTCCATGACACGAAAGCCCTACGCTTTGTCCTCCCGGCAAAAGGCACGAAAGATCGATCAGTCTTAGGCGCCCAACTGCTCTCTTCGTTATAGGCAATATGATAAAGGAGAGCCGGTAGAACTCGGAAATACGGAAAGGAGAAGGGGGTAAGCGACCAAATTAAAGGAGTCTCCTGCGGAATGGCTCGAAAGCCGAACTTGCTTCTCGTTGGCGCTTGTCCGAAGCCTGATTTAACGACTTTAAGTGCGAATTGCCTATTTCTTAATTTAGCGAAAGTCTAGTCCCATAGACGATTGGAGCACACTACTCCTCAATGCCAGCCGAAGGTAAGGAAGCGGTAGAAAATTCTGCGTCTTGCTTTCGGTACTTCTTAGCACAGATTTGCCCGCCTTTCTTTTGGTCTTGACCGGGGAGAGAGGAATGGAGATATCTCTTCTTTTCACCCACTTCTTTTTCTTGCTCTTAAGCACCTAATTTTCTTGCTGAAATAATAGTTGACACCGGTACGAAGAAGAAAGTGAATAAAGCGATGTGAATATATCTGTTCTCTCTGCTGGGAAAGAATGAGTCAAGACAAGGACAGAAAAGAGGAAAGCAAGAAGCGAAGGCCAGTTGGATAATACACCTTTCTTTTCCGGAACGCGTTTGCCGGTTGTAGTTTTAGCAATGAGCAGGAGCTCGGCGGACTACGTTAGGCACGCCCTTCTTCTCTTTCTTCGCTTGGTTCGACCGACAGTGGAGGGAGAGGAAAGAAATGTCATCTTTCTTTAGATGCAAATGACGTACCGTCTTCTAATCATGGTATGCTCTACTATTGTCTTCATTCCCGAAGTACCGATGGAGATTGCTTAGACCCCTGGTTTCCGGATTCCACCGCATATGATGACGAAAGCGAATCGAGACATTCTGTTGATGGCTTGTAAAGCTTCACGTCCTGATGACCTTATAAAATAAACTCGTCAGTCCTCCTTTGGTCCACTCCGGCCGAACATACCACTGGTGCCTCTACGTTGAGTCGAGCCTTTGACGCTTCCGCTCCCTCTCTCACGCATGAACTGACGCTTTCCCTCATCGAGTTTATCTTCGTCCGGGAAGCTCTTCTCTTTCTTTCCTGACGGCTCTTCCCGCTTTGTTGGCGTACTTTTTTAAATCCATTCAACGGGAGGGAGGGGGGATCCTACTACAATGGGGCTTGTTGCTTGTGCAATCCCTTGAGTAAGGTCGAACAATTTCCCCGACTTCGGCTATTGCTTGCTTTCTTTTTGCTTATGCGCCTTACCTGGTATTCAAATGTCGCTATGTGAGTAATACATTATCTTTTTTAGACCATTTTACTACGCCCGGTACTATTTTGATGATATTGTATTGTTGGTACGTAGACCGTCTCTCTCGTCTGCTACCTTTCCCAGATATGATGGCTTCTTTTGGTCAAAGGTCCATTACCGACCGCGCAATCTGGCAGATTGATGCTTCAGCCAGGATATCTGCGGAAGGCAACCTCAAATGTCGGGCCATGTCTCACTTGTTTGTTGGCCTCCCTATCTCCATCTCCATGGTGATGTTTTGGCTTCGAAGCCTACTAAGCCTTTCCTTATCTGCTGATTCAGTGACATAGATCAACGCTGACCTGACTCCATTCTTGCAGATAAGCCTTTCTACTCGATTTTATGCGAAGGGAGATGCGAGATAACATGGTAGATTCAGCCCAGTAGTGTCAATAGTCTAGAAAAGGGTGCCATAGCTTTTTCTTTCTACACCTGCATTTTCTACTCGACGCTTTGTTAGTGACAACAAGGTTCCGAAGGAAAAACGACTGCCTTTCTCACCAGTGGGCAAGTCTGATTGATCCAATCACGACGAATGATGTCAACCCCATCTTTTGCGCCGGAATTGACTCTGATTCCCCCACTATGAGAGCTGATCCAGGGTCCCGTCCGGCTACTGAATTTACGAAAGCCTGTCTTTCCGACTCAATGTATTGCCCTTTGGGACCAGGATCTGACGAGGAAGTGAGAGAGGGGACACCAAACATAGGTGCGTACCATTGCCCCAATCCAATGGACTATGTCATACAGGGAACAACCCATGGGGGTTGGGACAGAAAGAAAGCCGGTTTTGCTTCTGCTTCCTTCGACCCCCCAAACTCTTTCGTCAGTCTCTCGTCAGGTGTGGGTCGACGTTCCCTCATTCGTCGCTTTACTTCCCCTTTGGGGCACGAAAAGATGACTACGACTTAAGTAAGGGAGAGGACAACCCCTGTTTCTGGCTGGACTTCAATGAGTGAGTGCTATTCCCATTCCTGACTTTGGTCCGACCCGACCGGACCTTCTCTTGTTCCCCGACCAGTTTGCTTGCTCCCCCGAAGAGTCAAGCAAGAGCAGCTAGTTTAGGAGGAAGAGGACACCAGGGGCTCTTTGGCCTCACTTGTCGGAGACTGAACTACCTAACCGTCAGCTCGCTTACTTGCTGATCAAGGAAACAACCGGTCATTTCCACTTACTCTCAGCATAGAAGGAAGAAGATTGAAAAACAAACGTCACATAACAAACAAATTGTCGAAAGCCCTACTTATGGGCTGACTTGGCCCAGGAAACAAGGTTATATTCGGCTTGCAGGGCTCGTACCGCTGCTGCTCTTTGAAAGACGAGGTCCAGTGGAAGAGGCAGGTCGGGCAAGTTGAGTACTCAGATTCGGCGCTTGCTTGACATCTCTCTTTGAATCTGAAACCTGACATGACATTGATTCTGTCTCCATTGCAGGAAAGTACCACGCTGGATCTTTAGCTAGCTCATAGGCGGAGGAAAGGTATAGTTTCGTTAACAGATAAGGAAAAGAAAGGGGATCTCGCTTACTGAAAAAGAACGGGAAGAGCGAGAAAGAGGCATCGGCGGGACAGAGAGGGAAGCACCGTGAAAAAAGGCAAAAGAAGGGACCGCATTCGACGAAAGGATCACTCGACGGAAGGAGCGCATTCAGGGAAGGATCGATCAGTTCCGGGTGAGACTGTCCCTTAGGGAAGGAAAGAAGGCGTCAAAGCCGGCCCACTAGCTAAAGCCTGTGTTTTCGTTTTGTTTAAGACTTTCCCTTCTGAGCTGGATTCCGTCAACTTGCTTGATTCACTAACCCCGTCTTCCCATCCACCTCGACGGTCAGGTCGAAGCAAAGCGTTTTCCTCCCTCTTACTATCGGAAAACAATAACCTGCCAGCTAACCTCTCTCTATTGGGCTCCACTTGTACGCTACCCTTCCTTCCCTTCCCCCTTCTTTCCTCAACAGAGACTCTTGCTTCTGAAGAGCGGCTGTAATGGAGATCCGGAGATGGAAGATTCATAGAAGACGACTCGACCTCAGAAGATGTTGGAACTGCTTATGGCCTTCCGAACAGTTCATCGGAGCCAGTGAAAACAGGGAACTCCCTAGCGGGGAGTTCCGGAGATCTTGGTCCCTACCTCGCTGAAATGCGAAGATTCAAGAGAAGATTTATCGGATACCCATTCCATAGAGGTCGACCGTCGAAGCAAGCCTCCGTAGTTCATCCCCTATTCGAATGCGAAGTGTTGAGATATCCGGGCTGTTAAGCCAAGGACCTCCCGGAGCTTCGGAAACGCCCATGAAGGAGTTATTCTTCGACCTGTTGCAAACCCAGCCCCGGGACCAGAGATGAAAGCTGCAAGGATTTGCTATACGGTGTGAGGGATTCCATCGCCTTCTGTTGGTGAAGGCAGTGCATATAAAAACGTATAGTAGTCGGGGAACTCTCTGCATTCAATGATCGAACCCGCAACCCGCCCCCAGTACCGGAAACTGATGTGCGGTACCTCATGCCGAAACCCGAACAACTCCTTCGCCTGGACGCAAATCCAGTAGTGAGGGTTGACTCCTACTTGTTGCGAGGTCAATCTATGGAAGAATGAGATGGAGTGACAGTCTCTCTCATTATAGCGTATAATGACGAAGGCTGATTCATTCAATCGGATAATCGATTGCTTCGGAGGGGTGGCCAAGATAACAGACGTCGATCTCGCCCAGTAGTGCCGTCCGTCAGGCCGGGTTGAAGCAACGTCGCGCATGAAAAGGTTCTGAAGGAGACGCCTCCATTTTGCTTTTATATGCTTAACACATGGATTCTTCGTCCTCACTTCGATCGCCTCACGGGGGTCCCGACGGAGTCGCCTTATCTTTAATGCGTCCTCACTTCGTTCGCCTCTCGCGAGTCCTCGCGCCTTGTCGCTCCTTTCTCAATGACAGGCCGCTCTTTCATTGTCTGCTTTTTTGGTTTGATGAATACACTCGATCGTCATGTATCTACTTATTGTCTTTTTGCCTCTGCTCGGTAGTGGAGTAGCCGGTTTTTTCGGACGTTTTCTAGGATCAGAAGGAACCGCTATAATGACCACCACGTGCGTTTCATTTTCTTCGATCTTCTCAATGATTGCTTTTTCCCGGCACATCCAATTCCGATCAACAACTTGGAGGTATGGCTGAGTGGCTTAAGGCATTGGTTTGCTAAATCGACATACAAGAAGATTGTATCATGGGTTCGAATCCCATTTCCTCCGGCACGGAAGTGGAACGGGCGGGCTAAATTACGTGAGAGAAAGAACCTCTTCTTGATGGAGTCCCTCGGAAGACAGAATAGCACTACTCCGTGACGTGACTAGGCTCTGCAAGACCTCTTTCTTGTTCTTGGTGGCGTCTATAGCGAAGAACACCTGATCGAACGAGGGCCGGCCAGTCCCTGGCCGGCTCTCGGTTCGTCGAGCAAGCTCTTCCACTGCTGGTGGGGCGCTCATAGATGAAGAAAAGAGACTTTAGGAAAGTGGTTCAGGTAGCTCAGCAGGTTAGAGCAAAGGACTGAAAATCCTTGTGTCAGTGGTTCGAATCCACTTCTAAGCGGGCTTTTGGTCCAAAGGACACGTAGCCGAGAGCGAGCCGGATGAAGAAAGAAACGTGAAAGAGGCGTCGGAGGCAGATTTCAAAAAATCGGGTGGTTCTCGCGGCCCTGTGCCCAAAGCGGGGTGGGCGAGTTCGGTTCGAGTGTTTATCGATCGGGTGGATCTATATGTTCCGGAGGGGAGACGAGGTGTAGCGCAGTCTGGTCAGCGCATCTGTTTTGGGTACAGAGGGCCATAGGTTCGAATCCTGTCACCTTGATGTTCTGTTCAGTCAGCGGAGACAAATGAATATCAATCGACTGTGAACTTCACGGAGTACGTACACCTGCCCCGCCTAAAAACTATTTTCTCGTTGCGGAGCAATCATTTATTGACTGGTAGTCAAATAGGCAAGGTGAGCTTCCCGGGACTCAACCAAACCAACCGTAACAAGGGAAGAGAAATGATGTTCAGCGGCTCGAACAAGAAAAGAAATGAATCGTCATTTTCTCTTGGGGCGTCGCTTAAGCCCATAGGCCTGTGCGTGAGGAAATGCTTGGACTTTCTCAGGCGGGATAAGATGACGGAAAGACTCAGAAAAGTTGCCGATGACCGATTCCGTCATTGATGCGAAGCCTGGCCAGGCCGATTTGGAAAGTCGGCGAATCCCCAAATGCACGAAAAGAGGGATTCCATCGCCTCTGCTCCTTCACATGATTCTCTAGTTGATCTTCCTCTTGCTTTGAGAAAGGGGAAGACTACTGCTCACCCAATTTCCCATTTCATTTCTGCCCCTTCTTTATCACCTTCGTAAATAGTGTTTCAGCCATTTTCAGTGCTGAGGAGCCTGACGATTCTTTCAGAGGTCCCGAATGGAGGAAAGCGGAAATGAAGGCCCTTGAAAAAAAAAAAGAAGTTGCTTCAAAGTTTCATTCTCAAATCCTACTTGCTTCCGTCTCAAAAGCTTTAAACTATTCTGGAACAACTTCTCCTGTAACTAAAATAGACAGAAAGAAGATACTTGCCCTTGCCCCGGCGGATCTCCTACTTTCTCATCCAGGGGAGGAGCACTAGGTTGCATGTAGAAAAGTCAGTTTTATCTTTATCATCCAGTCTAGAGAGAATAGTCGAAATTGTCCTCCTAGGGCTGGAAAGCGCCTTGCTACCTTCATTCTTTGATATCATCAACTGTCCGACATAAATAAGAGTCAATTGCTTTCCAGCAGCTGCATCGTGCTCTCCAAACACAGGTACCTCATCTACATAATTGCGGGGAAGTGCTGCTGAGGGGACTTAATAAAAGAAAATGGGAAAAGAACTCAAACAATCAATTAACCTTTTTGCCGGGGAAGAGTCATCCTGTATCTTGCATCTTTTTCAAGTTCAGAGTGAGAAGTCAAATACTTTTCTTTTATTTTGCAGGATGGCGGTGTGGGCCGACAACTATGCATCCCTGAGGGTTCCCTAAGGGAAAACAACACAGCGGAGCTGCATGGTGGAGGATTGGGAGGTCACGTCACTTTGGCAGGGATAAGACGATCGCGTTGGTTGAAGAGAAGTCTTTCTGGCCTCTGCTCTGAAGAGATGTTAGAAGGTATGTGTCCAGATGCATGGTATGCCAACTATCAAAGGGGCAGACACAGAATACCGGACTGTACACCCCTTTACCTGTTACAGTAGCGCCTTGTGACTGATAAGGTGATGAAATCCTTCATCCAGGCCCCGAACATCATTATTTTATCCGCCAGCCCCTCGTCGGAGAAAATCCAAGCGACGCCCTATTCAAACAAACAAAAAGTAGAGCCATGTCAAGGAGCAAGGGGATTTTGAGTCCCTCCCTATTCCAATCTGGAAGCCGTACCAATATCTTGAAGCCCGCATAAACCAATGAATGCCGGAGAAGCTCCGCTCCCTCAAAGTCGGTAGCTTTCCCTGTCCTGTCTTCAAGTGACCACTGTGGAGACTCTCGGATAAGAGAAGAGGCAAAGAGGTCACTTCCCTTTTCATAATCGCATAGGTGGTCAACTACTTTGTAAAGAAAGAGAGAACTTCATTCTTTTCCGCAAGGGAAGAAAACCTTTTTTTACATGGGAAGGTGGGTCAACAGACCAGAGGAACTCGGCTCGAAGGTTCAGAGTCGGATGGGCAGATTTGATGGTCAACAGGTCCCTCATGTCCAGAAGAGGAGAGGATTTGATGTCGGAGACGGGAATGGAATGAATGGCATAGGTAGCATAGGCATAGACGAAGAAAGCAGAAGCATAGGCACGAGTGGAACGGTCAATCAATCAATCAACGCTTTCCGGGAAGAGGGGGGACGGTCGTGTCGTTCACCACTTATATCTGGTGTTTGATTTGGTTAAGTCAGTGATTGAAGTCAAAGCGACGGTCCGTGAAGTCAATGAAGTCACGGGGAATGGACCGTGACCGCCCGCTTCTCTCTGAAATAGACGTTTTACCGATCGGTTCTCTCTTTCAGAGTCCAATTGAATTGTCTTTTCTCCCCGTGCAACTTTAGTTGAAGTTGAAAAAGCAGGGGCTTGCGGTCTGTCAAGTGAAGTCAAGGGAAGTGGTATCCTTCTTTCGAAATTCTAAATAAAATAATATCAGACTGACGTTTCCCGTACCTCCTTTCCCAACCACCGAACTTTCATTCCGGTACCGTTTCGGTCGAGCTCTTTTAGAACCTTCACCGTCAGCCGTCACAAGCACCTGGAAGAGCCAACCACACTCGAAACAGGAACCTGCGAACGTAGTCGTCAGGAGCGATATTGAATTGTATGCTCGCCTTTTGATTACTATATAAACGTCGATAAACTGGAACCGGCAGCGAGCAAGCGGGACAGCTGGGTTTATAGCGAGATATCCTATTTGTTTGCAGACGGAGCTTGCCTTTTTTTTCATACGCGTTCTTAGGGTTTGGGAACAAGCCATGACGGAGCTTAAACAACAGGTTGGACTAAAGCAACCAGAACACAAGGAAACGACTGCGAAGAGAAACTCGTAAACTCAATGGCAATCCCAAGCGAGCAGGGTCTCTTCCGACAACAGGCGCCCCTGACGTGCGTTCTTTTGATCCTGAGATAATTCTGGTTTAGTTCATTCTGCTTTCGATAAGCCAATGTAGTTTGAGTCGGTCTTTCTACAAGTTCTTGCTTTCGTTCCTTTTTCTTCTTAGCAATCGCTACAAGCAACAGGGGCTTGCGATTGAGCTCGTCCAGTTGTCTTCGTAGGAGCAGGTGTAGGAGCGAGCCAAGTTAGGTCAAGCCAGCAGGCGAAGATTGAATGGATTTAGTTTCGTTGATCGCGAGTAAGGTGCTTGCACTTATTGTTGAAAGAATTTGTCTATATACAACATCAAAAGGCTTTTCAAAACTTTCTCATCGTATCGTTGATCGCGAGTTCAAAAGCTATTGATTCACTCTTTCTATATACGAGAGCCTCAAATCTCTTCGAGGCTTACTCGATCGCAACAGGGAAAAAGTCGGAGAATGTTCTCCAACTCACAAAAATAATGCTGCTTTGAATAATGATGTTGACAACTTTCAACGGAGAATGATGCTTACTTTGCGACTCGCTCATAAATATAAGGATGAATGCTTGCTCGTAAACTCGCAATAATGATGAAGTCAAGCTAGCTTGTCAACTCGCTCGCTAAACAGGTTCAGAAAGAGAGTTCTCCAACTCACTCGCTATAAATAAAGGCTCTTAAAGAAAAAAAACTCATATTGTGAACACGACCTGGAGACTCCTTCCCAATGGCTGTGACTTGACTCACTGACTTCATATAGAATACCGAAGAATCCTAATTGCGTCCTTCTCTTTTCCAGTACGACGAGTGGTTATTTCCTGCCCGAGACGAAGGATGGATTGATTGCCCGACGAGAAGAGTTGACTGACCTCCAGGAAAGAGAGAGTTGTAAGCTTCTTTTGTTTTGTGGACCGCCGGGGAAAGTTCATATTGTTATTTCCATCACGGAAGCCGACGAATAGGTTTCTTGGTCTATACAATCCCCTGGTTAATTCTATTTTTTAATAAGACGATTCCTGAAGCGTTCGCTTGAAGAGCCTTCTGTATCAGCAACCTCCACCGCGACCTTTATCGGGGACGAAACCAGTACATCACTCGCGACGCAATAAATAGGCCGTCCCTCTTTCCTTTGAAAGCCTTACCAACTGTCGGAACTGGAACTGCTGAAGCTGGAGTCTTTGCTTAGCAACCCAAACAAGGATTTCTTATAAAAGAACTGAGTCCCCGAAAGAGTTCTTCCTTAGGCTTCTTTGAGCCAGTTACCGAGGTTTCCACCACAGTTGCCCGTGGAACTCCTTCGGGTGAAGGAGACTTTTTTTTTTACCAAAAAAGATGTATATGTAAATTCATGAAACATTCTCCCCTATCGTTACCAGCAGGAACTCTTTAAGAGCCTCGCCCAGCCTTCAAGACAGCATAACCTGAAAGTCAAGACAGATTTGTCAATGCCCTCCACCCCGTCTGTATGTCACCTTCTCCTCGAAGCGCCTATTGTCAGATTATCTTCTGACGTTTATGAACAGGCGAGCGATGAGTGAGTTCGTAAACTCACTCACATAAATAAGGATGAAATCGTTTTCGTGATGATTCGGATGGAATAAAGCTCGTGGACTCTACGTTACTTTGTTCCCTCATTTGGCACTTAGAAACTCAAGGAGAACCGTTTTTGCGGAGAAAATCGATAAGAAGAAGAAGATTGGAGCTCAGCTTGGTCACTCTGATTGGTTAGATCTTCCCCTTGATCAACATCTTTGTATTATTATTTATTTATTGAACACGCACCGTCAACCAGCGAGTGGAGTTTACGAAACGAGCCAGGGAAGCTTTACAATACGCGAGCCAGACGGTCAATTCTTTTTATTTTTCAATAATAGAACCATAAAGCCTTCCTGTACCTCGACGCTCCTAACCCGCACGCACCTACTCATAAGCACCTTACCCGCTGGAACTGAACCCGCTAAAAGACCCATTCCCGCGTGACGAAAGGCGGCAAGTAAAGACCCATTCATTCACGACGACCTACCCCGCGTGAGGAAAGCAACCCCGTCCTTCTTCCTCTGTCCCCTTTCCTCCAGGATATGCACGCCCCGACGTTTAGGTTCTTTGATGGGAAGGTATGCCCTAAGGAAGGAAGACCTGGCACATTTGATTGTGCCAAGGTTTGATGAAGCAGGGGGACACGTACCGGACTCGTCTCGGGTAAGTTTCTTGATCCTAGGATTCGAAATCAACAAAGGGCTGGAAAGCGCCTAGCAATTCTCATAATTCGAAATTGGGTCCCTATGTCTGACCAGAGAAACCGACGTTTCACACTCCTCATTGGTAGGATTGGATTGTTCATCCGAAGGGCTTTTGCTCCTCGATCCGAGTCTCGTTTGATGAAATGAAGCTTATACGATTCTGTTAGTGAGAAGCTCAGTTCCGCTTTAAGCCCGACAAGCGGGCAAGAGAACTAGGGTTGGTGTGGCTAGCCCTAAAGCAGGCAAGCAAGAGAGGTAGGCGCGGAAGGCCAGTCGATTGAAGCTGAAAAGACTCCCCTCCCCCGAAGACATTCCCCTCGGCCCGTCATTCAGTTTCTCGCGGATGGAGATAGGGATACGGATTTGGATGCCTCAGTGGATTCAGATCCTTGATTACGCAGATTCGTATGCCTATTTTGTTGATTACGATGCAGAGGGCACTTCTTCTATTCGACGATAAAGAATCGTCGAACTGGTTCAAAAATGCTTTCCTTTTATGCGGTTCGGGAGGGCTTGGTTCCCTGGGACTGGCTATTCCTGGTTAAAGTGGAGTCAATCAGAAAGCTCGGAGTTGCAAGCTGCATAAGAAGGGGTTGCTGGTTCGGGCGTGATGGCTCTCGGCTTTCGTGACATTTCTTTATGGCACTTGTACTTGTATCCCGCACTTTTTATCCTGGTACCGCGATAAATCGCCTTCTGTTGTGTAACTTCTCTTGTTGGTATCATGGATTTTCTTTTTTTTAGTAGTGATTGATTGACTTTTCTGAGCCGACGACTGAAGATTTTAGTAGATTTCCCGAGAGCGAAGGTAAGGTTTAGGATAACGAACACTTGTGTTACTCGTATATATAGTACTTATGTTCTTGCTTTCCGAAGAGAAGGGAAACTGTCTGAATTTACTTTCTCTCTTGATCAGTGGCCTAGATTTTATCCCCTGTCACTTGAATAAGTTGAAAACCATTTTGCCCATATTTCGCGTAAGCTTTTAAGCTGAGAGGAGTCGACGTTTTGCTCGAAACCAACCCGACTCCAAGGGATGCGATAGATAATTCTTCATCTTATATTATGCCTACCCTTCTCCGCGAAAGAGGTTTCATCTTCGGGCGATCACGAAGATTTAGGCGGGCCTGGAAGAGGGGGAACATGTCAAGTATCCGCCTGGGATCATGTCTTCTTAGGTTATTTGCAGGGATGTGAGGCGAGTGCTTCCCTTGATAAAAGCACGAGTCGAACGGCTTTCAATCTTTGCTAAATGCTAGGTTGACTGCTTTAGTAGAGCATTGTTGCGTTAGCTTCTTTGCTCTGAGCAAGCAGTCGCGAGTTATGTGACGATGCTTGCGTTCAGCAACTCCAGCAACCGTCACGGGGAAAGGTGCTTTCGAGCCTATTTGGACGGGCCCCTACGCTACGCCCTGTATTTTTCTTCGCTCCGTAGTTTGCATCGTTTGCTTGAGCGCTCCCGGCTTTTTGGCTGAGCCGTATCTTGCTGCTCTCAACCCTTCCTTTTCATCCTAAAGGGATTCCATCGCCTCAAGAAAAGATGAAGAAGAAGATTGAGAATTCATCTGGCTCGATCCGACGTTCATTCGAACTGATCCCATAGAAACTCGGTCTTTTACTGCAAAGCGGCGTCTGAATCTAGGCGCACCTATCGAAGAAGAAAACGCCCTCGTAGAAAGGACTGATGTGCACAAGTAAACTCGCGACGAATCCCAGGCAAGCCCCACAGGGAAACCCTCTTCAGCTGACTTCGAAGCATTGAAGAAGGAAATGGCAGAACTCCAGCAGATGATGCAGCGCATGCTTTCCATGCCTCGTGCAACAGCAACAATTCGACGTCCGACGGCCTTCAACCGGCCCCATGGCTTCATCCACCAGTGGTACCATGCTACCCAGCGCGTTGCCCCACAATGGCCCGACGTCCTGCAGCTGTAGGATCAACTACATCTCCCCTACTCCTACTGAAGGAGCAAGATCAACAAACTAGGGCAAGAGAGCCCGATTCCCTGCTTCAAAAGCCTCCTCAGACCGGGCCAGAAAGGTCGTACCAGCAAGGGGCTTGCGATGCCTTCCATGGGCACATGTCAAAACTTTGGACCAAGTCAAGCACATTTCGGAGGTTCACAGTTCGCTACGGAGGCCACTGCTCCTCCTCCAAGCCAATTTCAAACCCCTCCTAAAGCATCTACTCCGGTCCAGCAACCACAATCTCCCTTCAATCAGGCGGGACCCGCAAGTGGTTCCAATCCCATTCGCGAGGATTCTTGTGGCAGCAACTGCTGCAGCTCAAAAGCCAGTTTGAAGAGATGAAAGAGAAGCCCCTTTTCGGGGATCGAAGCTCCCAAGAGAATAGAACAAGTGGAATGGAGGGACAGGTGAACCTGAAAGCGAAAGCCAGAAGGGTGCGAAGTACTCTCTAGACAAAAGAAAGACATGTAAACGATGAAGACTAAGACGAAGGCGGATTCCCTTTAGTCGACCCAACAACATACTCACTCAAAAGAGAGGGGCGTCGACGAATAAGGGCAAGCCAGACAGAGTTCGAGAGCCCTATGGATCTCGGTTGGTGATGCTAACACCAAATCGTTTTATACGTCTATGGCTAGTGACGAAGGCCTATAATGGTATGAGAGTTTTGAAAGATGAAAGGGGGTAACCTCCATGAATAAAGATTCAGATAGCTGAGTTTGCTGTTGACTACTATAAAAGAATGGTTACTGCTGAACATAGGATGCAGATCAAGGAGGAAATCTGGCCAAGGAGAGTCCCCGAAGAAGATTCGCGAAAGGTGGCTGAGCAGCCCCATCTCATTAAAAAAGTTTTTATTAAAAGAGAAAATGCTTAGAAGCTTCCTGTGGAAAGGAACTGAAAATGAGAAGAGCTTCCTCCCGGTTAGCTGGACGGAGGTGTGTGTACCTAAGGAGGAGGGGGCTCGGTGTGAGAAGGTTGGGAGACTGGAACCGTGCATCTTTGCTCAGACTGTTCTGGGAAATGGCCCGGGGAAGTAATGCTTTGTGGGCACAATTGCTTCGACAGAAATATCTGAAGAAAAGAATAAGTCCATTTGGGAGGTTGAAGTAAACCCCACTTCTTCTTGGGTTTTGAGAAGTATCCTATCAGTTAGAGAGCTGGCTCATGGATGCCTCCGACATCAAATAGGGAATGGAAAGGGCACTAAGCTGTGGACGGATCCTTGGTTACCAGAGGGAAGAGTAGTTTCTGTTTATAGAAGAGATCCGCTCTATTCTTTTTTAGAGGGTGATTGTAGAGTGGAGAAATTGATAAACCAAAGGAACACTTTGAGGTTGCCACCCCCACTTTTGAAATAAAACATGCCTTGGACAACATCAAAGAGGTGGAATTACCGGCCGAAGGTACGGAAGCCCACGGAGCGGTGATATGGAATCAAACTCCTACAAGGGAGTATACATTGAAATCCGATTGGAATGCTATCAGAAAAACAATGCCTAGAGTTGGTTGGAACAAGCTGCTTTGGCATCGTCAGGTAATTCCTATATATGCTTCTTGTGTTTGGAAAGAAAGTCCTTCACAGGAAACTGTGCACCCAAGAGATGTTACAGAGGAAAGGTTTCCACTCCGCCTCTATATGCGTGTTATGTAGAAAAGCCGAAGAATACGTTGATCACTTATTTATCAAGTGTCCCTTTGCACAATTGCTATGGAGTGTTTGTAGTTTGAAGCTAAACGTGAAGCTACAGGCTTGTGAGACGGTGGAAGCTTTGGCTGTTCAGTTTAAGAAACTCATCAATGGCTCTGGTAAGATATGTGCCATCGCCAAACTGGCCTTTGGTGCGGTGATCTGGAATATTTCGACAGAAAAGAATATAAGATTTCTAAAAAATAGAAGTGTTCAACGAAGTAAGGTGATGAACACTATATGCGAGTCTTCCCGGGGATCTGATGACCGACCTCTCAACAACAACAACAATAGCATCAACATCAACATTAACTACTACATCTACATTAAAGACAGGATGTATTCCGACGAAATGCTCTTGATTTCGTCGAGGGCTGGAAAGCGCCTCTATACATCTTACATAAACCACAATACAATAACTACCCTGATAGAAGAGTAGAAGGACTTCATAGCAAAAATGGAGGATAAGAAAGGCGATGTAATCCCACCCAACTCGCTAACAACATTAGGGGGTTGAGGAGGGGTAGGGGATGTCCGTAATAAACTACTTATACTTTTTCCCTTTCCCTAATCACTTACTTAAAGAAGTCAGGATAAGACAAAAAAAGACTTTCAATACCAAAAGGAATTCATTCTAGAAGACAATCAAAATGGGTACTTGTACGTCCCAGCAACATGGCAATGCGGAGGTGCCCTAGAGAGGGTTCTAAGACACCCGGGGAAATAGTAGATTTCCCACGTTCCTTTTTCCTCGGGCATATCGAGAGGTTGGTGTAGTACAAGAATGAGAAAGCCACAACAGCAGGGAAGAGTCAGACACTGCGCGTAAGAAAATTTTGTCTTTTGACTCAAATGTAGTCAATTTAGAATGTTGTTCCGGTTGAGGAAAGGGTCAACGCAAGGATCTTACTTCGAAGCAATCTCTGGAGTTTGCCCTTATCCGAACGGGTTTTGCAAGAAAGACGAATTTCATATTGAGCTCCAAATATACGCTATTGGGATGGAATGGCTCAACCGACGTTCTCCCCCCCCCCCTGACGAACCGCACGTGCGAGTTCCCCCGCATACGGCTCAAGTGGCGAAGGCCCTTTCCTTCGCGCTTGGTAAGCGCTTCGCTGTAGCGAAGCTTACTTCCCGCCTATTGGCTAGAGCCAAGCTTCGACCGCGACTGCTCGTCGCTTCTGGCCGCCTTATTCCGTCACCCGAGATCCAAGTCAGCACCGGCAAAGATCTCTTGATTCCTCGCGGCCGGGCCGGCTTGGAAGCAAGCTACCTGTCGCCTATCTCACCCGGCACTGTCGAAGGGTGAGCCTTCGCTTTTTGGATCGTCTTCTGCCCAATGCGGTACCCTCCCGTTTTTTGGTTCCCATCCCATTGGGTTTACCTTGTTCACAGGTTGACCCCATGGCAGCAAGAAAAGGCGATCTTGTGCTATACTCCGGTGATCTCTTGCCTACCGAGGCACGCTAACTCCCATCGTGTCCCAGATCACATTCCGTGAATCGAAAGGGGAAGCCCACTCATCCATCAGCTCCTCTCGTAGATGCGGTGCGGTTTTACGAAGCGTCTAAGCACAGTTCACTCGCGTTGATCAATTAAGAGTTTTGCCGCCACTCCAGGAGTTTACATGTTGTATCATACACTTCGTCGCATAGTTTCCCACGCTTCATACCTCCCCTCCTCTTCTTAAGGTAAAGGTCCCGGCATGGTGGTACCGGAGCATCCAGTCGGCAAGATTTTTGGCCTGACCAAAAAGTCTTATGTCCTCCGAGTCGCACGGCGTTTTAACCGAAAGAACTTCTTGCGCAATTCATGCGTTTCCGTTTTTATGACCAGAAATTGTTTCTTGATTTCCATTTCAAATTGTTCTCTGGACTTTTTATCAATATGAGGTGATCGTAACACAGTATATAAGACTCGTGATTCAGGCAATCCAATCTTCCGTGTGTAACGCGTAAGCCCCCCAAAATTGTAGTTTTCAAAAAATGGGTTATCAAAAGATCGAATCACTATGCGTATCTTGCTGGCCGTGACTTTTGGTGGTATTTCTTTTCTCCTCTTCCTGTTCTATTGATCAGAAGGCAGTGCCACGCCGGTTTAGAATTCGGAATGAAGGGATTTTTTCATTCCATCATCCATTAGTAAGTTATTACGCGCGAATAATTTTATTATTTATTTTTTCGGTTGGTGTGGAGGGGAAGATCTGCTTATGAAATAGTTTGAGAAAGAGTCGTCTCATTTCCTTACTTCTTCGTTCTTTCGAACTCATTCACTTCGCCGGCTCCCCCAGCATC